>Ga0335069_10000189_pt1 | contig 106370 bp, 79 predicted proteins | sample Lox_Sample_11_FD_206714 | JGI IMG/M metagenome (GOLD analysis project Ga0335069, IMG submission 206714) | Soil microbial communities from Loxahatchee National Wildlife Refuge, Florida, United States - Lox_Sample_1.1 | ecosystem: Environmental > Terrestrial > Soil > Wetlands | place: USA...
CGCGCTGCCGAATCCGGCGCTCGCCTCACTGTCTTCTCGGAGCTCTGTCTCTGCGGTTACCCTCCCGCCGATTTCCTCGAAAAGCCCGGCTTTTTGGCGCGATGCCGCGCGGCCGTCGAAGAACTCAAGGACGCGACCGCCTCTCTCCCCGCCGCGGTTCTCGCCGGAGTCGCGCTCCCGGCCCAGGACGGCTTCGGCAAGCCGGCTGTGAACGCGGCCGTGCTGGTCGACAAGGGCTGCCTGCTTCTTGAGCAGCACAAGCGCCTCCTGCCGTTCTACGACGTCTTCGACGAGCAGCGCTACTTTGCGCCCGCCAAGGTGCAACAGACCGTCGAACTCGACGGAGTCCGCCTCGCCGTCACCATCTGCGAAGACTCCTGGAACGACAAGAACTTCTGGCCGCGGCGGCTCTACCCGGTCGACCCCATGGAAGAGCTCATGCGCCAGAACCCTTCCGTGCATATCAACCTCTCCTCGTCGCCATTCTGGCACGGCAAGCGATCCGTTCGCCGGCGGATGCTGGCCGCAATCGCCCGCCGCGACAAAATTCCAGTCCTGATGTGCAACCAGGTCGGTGGCAACGATGGCCTGATCTTCGACGGCTCCTCGCTGGCATTGAACGCGCAAGGTGAACTCATCGCACAGGCGGCTTCGTTCGAAGACGACCTTGTCGTTCTTGACCCGTTCACCGCGCCGGCCATCCACGAGCCCGGCGACGACGACACGGAAGCAGCGTATCGCGCGCTGGTTCTGGGCACGCGCGACTACGTGCGCAAATGCGGCTTCCGCAAGGTCCTCGTGAGTTTGAGCGGCGGCATCGACTCCGCGCTCGTCGCCGCCATCGCGAAGGATGCGCTCGGACCGGAGAACGTGTTTGGCATCGGCATGCCCAGCCCGTATTCATCGGCCGGATCCATCGACGACAGCCGCCAGCTGGCGTCCAATCTCGGCATTCGCTTCGAGACGATCGGGATCAGCCGCCTCTTCAGCGAATTCACGCACGCGCTCGAACCCCTGTTTCAGGGCACAAAGCCCGACATCACCGAAGAAAATATTCAATCGCGCATTCGCGCCAACCTGCTGATGGCGCTCTCCAACAAGTTCTCGTCGCTTGTTCTCACCACCGGCAACAAATCGGAGATGGCGGTCGGCTACTGCACGCTCTACGGCGATATGGTTGGCGCACTTGCGGTGATCGGCGACCTCGTCAAGACTCGGGTCTATGCCGTCTGCCGCTGGCTGAACCGGAACGGCGAAGTCATCCCGCAAGCCATTCTCGACAAGCCGCCCTCGGCGGAGCTCCGCCCCGGTCAGAAGGACACCGATTCGCTGCCGCCCTATGACGTGCTCGATCCTGTTCTTGAAGCCTACGTCGAGCGCTACGAGACGCCCGAGTGTATTGCCGCTGCACACGGATTCGATCCCGCCCTCGTCCAAAAAGTGGTCGGGATGGTGGAACGCGCCGAGTACAAGCGCCAGCAGGCTGCGCCGGTTCTCAAGGTCACTTCCAAGTCCTTCGGCACGGGCCGCCGGTTTCCCATTGCTGTAAAGGTTCAGGTATAAGCTAAAAGAGTGCGCAAATATCCAGCCAATCGAGAATATCCAGTCCATCGGGTAAATCCAGCCAATCGGGAACATTCAGCCAATCGAAGGAGAGATACGTTGATTCGCTCGTCCCTATGTCGCGCCGGCGCTGCTGCGTTGGCTCTGTCTTTTCTTACTTTGTTCCATGCAGCGGCACAGCAGCAGGTTCCTCCGGCGCCGGCCGAGGCTCCAACCGCGCAGGCTCCGTCGGCTCCTAATCCCACTCCGCAGGCGCCCGTCTTTCCCAAGCCCGATCCGGCGAACTTCACAGCGGCCTCGCCAACCAAGGAGACTGTCAACAGCTTTCTGCAGGCGAGTTGGGGCTTCGACTCTAACCGCGTCTGGCAGGTTGAGTCGATCCAGAAGACGACAGTCGACGGCGTAAGCAAAGTGATCGCCTTTGTCGGCGACAAGTCAGGTAAAGAGAAGGCCGGCTCGATCTCGTTCTATGTGCTGCCCGACGGCAAGCACATCATCGTCGGCGATTCGCTCATTCCTTTCGGCGACCATCCATACGCCGAGTACCGGACAGAGCTGCAGGAGCACGCCGACGGTCCCTATCGAGGGTCGGCCGCCAAGGAACTCGAACTGGTCGAGTTTGCCGACTTCCAGTGCCCGCACTGCAAGGAAGCCCAGGCCAACATGGAGAAACTCGTCGCCGACTACCCCAAGGCGCGGATCGTTTTCGAGAACTACCCGATTCCCCAAATCCATCCCCAAGCCATGGTGGCGGCTAAGTACGGCGTCTGCGTGGCCAAGGAGGGCGGCAGCAGTGCGTTCTTCACCTATGCGGCGGCCGTGTTCGACGGCCAGGAGGGTCTGGCTTCCGCCGATGGAGCGACCCTGACCCTGAATAGCGCTGTCACCAAGGCCGGACTTGACCCCGCGAAGATCAAGACCTGCGCGGACTCGCCGGAAACGGCGAAGTCCATCGCCGCGTCTCTGAAACTGGCGCAGGATATCAATATCCAGCAGGTGCCCACGTTGATGATCAATGGCCGCCAGGTCCCGGCCAACTCTTCCTACGAAACCTTGAAGCAGGTCATCGACTACCAGGCCAAGCTCGACGGCATTGCCCGGTAACGATCCGCGCTACATGCGCCCGCGCACGGCCGGCTCGATCCGCATCATCGGCGTGTGGCCGGCCAGTTGGGTCCCGCGAACGATGTGCGGCGTCATCACGATCAGTAGTGACGAGTAGTTTTTCTGCTTGTTCTTGTCCGTGGCGTCGTTCAGGCCGGGAATCTCGCTCAGCCCCGGCACGCCGCTGATCGCCAGGCTCTCCTGCTTGCTCAACTCGCTAATCACGGCGAACGTCTGCCCCGCAGGCAACGTCACCACGCCCTGATAAGCGCGGTTCTCGAGAATCGGTATATTGTCGATCGACGACCCGCCCAGCGCGTCGATCTTCATTTCGATCGTCAACGCGACGTCCCCGCTCCGCATTGCCTTTGGCGTCGCCTTGAGGGTCAGCCCCAGATCCTCGTATTGCACCTGGGGAACCAATCCCTCAGTGCTGTTCTGCCCGCCCAGCAGACCCCCGAGCCCTCCCAGCGCAGACGAACTCCCCGCGCTCGTCAACCCGGGGATATTGATCCCGCTGCTGCCGAGTCCGGAGAACGACGATTGCAGAATCGGGTACTTCTCGCCCGTGCGGATCGTTCCCGCCTCGCCGTCACCCAATCGCAATTGAATCTGGTCCAATTCCCGCGAGTCCGATGAGTTAAGGCTGAAATTTCCCTTTACAGGCTGGGGCGACAGTCCGGAGAGTGTCAGTCCATTTCCAAACAGGATGATTCCGTTCGAGAAAAGCGAACTCGAAACCTGGCCCGAAGCGATCAATATCGCAATGATGGCCGCCGTGTCTCCGGGAGCCGCCAGTCCCTGCGCGATGATCTCCTGGACAAGAGTCGAATTCGCGTTCAGGATCTGCTGCTCCTCGGTATAAACGTTGAATGCGGTGAGCGACTGCGGCAATTGCGTACCGGTGTTGCGGCCGGTGGTGTGCCCAAGCTGGATCACACGCACCTCCAGCAAAACCTGATTGCGGCCTTCGATCAGGTAGCGCAGAGTGCCGTTTAGCGCGGCCAGCGTCTCATGGGGCGCGCGCACGGTGATCTTGTTGGCCGACGAGTCCGCATTCACCTGCGAGACCTCAAACACGTTTCTCGCGATGTTGGCCACTTCCGTCAGCTCGGCGGTCGACAATCCCGAAAGATACACCGTCTCCAGCTCGAGGGGAACATACTTGGCGCGGTTCTCCGGCGTGGTCTTGGCCACCAGCACGCGGTGCGGATCGAGCGGAACGTAGAACGTGTTGGTCAGCATGCCCAGGGTCCGCACACATTGACCGAATGTGGCGTCGTCGATGTCGAACCGAATCTGGTTCGAGCGAACGCTGTCGTCGACCGTCGCGTCGACACCAAATCCCTTGAAAACCTGCTGAATCACCTGCCTCTGGCTCGCCCGCAGGTGAAAACTGCGCGTCCCCGGTGGCGAAGGATAGGGCAGCGCCTCTCCGGGTTCGTCGCCCGATGGCGCGTAAAGCGGCTTCTCGACGGCCGCCGCCGCCAGATCGCCCAGCTCCTCGAGATGCTGTACGACCTGCGGGTTCTGCGGATCGAATTGGAGTGCGCGCGCCAGCGCAGACCGCGCACCCGCGACATCTCCGCGCATCCTCGCGCGCACCGCCAACTGAATTAGGGCCGTCACCGCGTGGCTTCGCGACACTTCGGCCGCCAGGACATAGTCCTTGTTCGCCGGATCGAGCTCGGCCGCCTTTTGATAGTCCTGCATTGCCTGTTCGAAGCGCTCGTTCTCGAACAGCCTGCTTGCCTGGAGAAACAGCTTTGCCGCACGGCGCCGATCGCTTGCTTTCGGCTGTTTGGACGACGCCGGCTGGCCCTTAGCTGGCTTCGGAACCGGTTCCGAAGCCGTCGGCTGTGCGGTTTGTGCCGGCTGCGCGCTGACCGGCGCCTGGGCTGGATCCGGCGGTGCCGGCGGCGTTTGGCACAGGGCGGCGCATGCCCAGGCACACGCAAGCATCCAACCCGCGATCGTCCCCGATCTAGCCATCTTGGCTTGAGATCTCACGATCCTGGCTTGAGTGATCACGGGCTTTCCTTCGGCTTTCACCGGCGTTCCTGTGAATGAGCCAGAAGGTCGGCAAGCGATGTGGCGCAGACCTCAGGCCGGTGTTCCATCAACTCGTCAAACGCGTATCGCCCGGTCGCCACGGCGATCACCGGCAGAAGGTTGGCCCGCGCCGCCTGGATGTCGCGCGGCGTGTCACCCACGACGCAAACGCTGGCGTCATGGCCGGCCATCTCCCGCGCCTTGCGCGCCGCCTGCGCGATCAGCTCAGCGCGGACCGGGAAGTGATCGCTGAAGCCGCCGAACTTGAACCACTCGCGCAGCCCCGCCTGCTCGACCTTGATCCAGCCGATCATTTCCAGGTTTCCCGTCGCCAGGCCCAGCAAAGCTCCCTTGCGGGCAAGGTGGCTCAGCGCTTCTTCGACGCCGGGCATCCGGATCAGGTCGAGCTCGTGCCGCCTTTCGGAAACCACCTGCCGCATGGCCTCCAGAATCGCCTCGGTACGCTCTTCGAGGATCTGCGCCGGAATGCCTGCCTGGTGGCAGGCTTCGCGAAGGATAGCCGTGTCGGTGCTGCCGTGCAGCAGAATGCCGGCCAGCGTGATCTCGAAACCCGTCACGCGCTGCACGCCGATGGCGACCGAATCCATGTGAATCCGGTCGCGGCTGCGTAAAAGAGTTCCGTCGATGTCAAAAAGATAGGCGTCCTGCCCGTCCCACACAAATCCGGGCTCGATGGCCACACGGGCTGCACTGGTTTGCGAATTTGTCTGCATCGGCTCGAAGGCCGCGGCTCAACCCTGGCGAAAGCCCTGGCGCACCGCGTTATATACAGGACGTTCGCTCCTCGGCGGACGCTTGAGACCGGCGCGAACCTCGGCCAGGCTGAGGTCTAGGTCGGCCATGGTGCGGCTGAGAGTGTTGCGGTGCATGCCTAGTTCCTCCGCGGCCTTGCACTGGTTGCCGCGATGCGCAAGCAAGACTTCGCGCAGATATTGTCTCTTGAACTCGCGCACGGCCTCATCATAGCGAGTGCCGCTTGAATGCATCTGCGTCACCAGGCTTTCCAGTTCGCGTCTCACGTGCACCTCTTGCTCCCACCTATCTTCTCAATCTCTGGCCTGTGTGCTGCTGTTGAAATCTTATGGCTTGTCCGCGCCGGGATGCATCCACCATGGGGACTGTCGTTCTAGAACCAGCAATCCGTGCCGGACCCGATCGCCCAGTTGAGATGGAGTTGCCTCCGCGCTGACGTGGCAAATGCCAAAAAACATACGCGGCAGCCGCGCCTCCGCCAGCCAGCCCGCCTCTGGAAAGAACGCCACCGCGACCAGAATGCTCAACGTTACCAGCAATACACCCTGCACGAACCCAAAGACTCCTCCCCCCAGCCGGTCCAGGCAGCCAAGCCCCATCTTGTGAAAGGTCTTGTGCAGTAGCGCGCCGGCAAAACCGCAGATCAACATCACGAACAGCGCGATGACGATAAAGGCCACCGCGTTCGACACCGCCTCGACGCGGATGAACGGCATCAGCAGCAACGCAACGCGTCCGTAGTTCCACGCCGCCGCAGCCAGGCCCAACAACAGCCCGCCCAGTGAAAACACACTGCGGAAAAATCCCTGCGACAGCCCTCCCAGTACGGATAGCACCAGGGCAGCGACAATGAACCAGTCTTCAAGCGTCATGGAATGTTCCGGGCCCATTCTAGAGAGAAATGTCTTTTTCAGTGAGGCGGCGGAATGCTTCAACATACTTCATCTGCGTGCGTTCCACAACCTCCTCCGGCAGCGCCGGTGCGGGAGCCTGCTTGTTCCAGCGGATTGATTCAAGATAATCGCGAACGAACTGTTTGTCGAACGATGGCTGCGCGCCCCCCGGCTTCCAGGCTGAAGCCTCCCAGAAACGCGACGAATCGGGGGTGAGGACCTCATCGGCGAGGATGATTCCATCGGCGATCCTGCCAAACTCAAACTTGGTGTCCGCCAGAATCAATCCGCGCTCTTCGGCATGCCGGGCCGCTTTGCTGTAGAGCGCCAGGGTCAGCCGGCGCAGTTCGGCCGCATCCGCCGCCCCCACCAGGGCCTCGGTCGCGGAAAAGGAGATGTTCTCATCGTGGGCGCCGCCCTCGTTTTTTGTCGCAGGCGTGAAGATCGGTTGGGGCAGCCTCGATCCATCCTCGAGACCGGGCGGAAGCGCGATTCCGCATACCGTTCCCGAGGCCATGTACTCCTTCCAACCCGATCCGGCGATGTATCCGCGAGCCACGCACTCCACCGGGTACATCGTCGCCCGCCTCACGAGCATCGACCGTCCCTCGAGCTGGCTCCGGTAGAGCTTCAGCGATTCTGGGAATTCGCTGACGTCGGAAGAAATCAAGTGGTTCGGGACGATATCCGCGAGCAGGTCGAACCAGAAAAGCGACATCTGCGTGAGAATCTTGCCCTTGCCCGGGATGCCGGTCGCCAGCACATGATCGAAGGCCGAGATGCGGTCTGTGGCCACCAGCAGAAGGGCATTGTCGACAGCGTAGAGATCGCGGACCTTGCCGCGCGCCAGGAGCGGAATGGATCCAAGTTGGGTTTGGATAAGAGCAGTCACGAAGCGGACCTTGATTGGAATCGAAAGTCCGATTGTCGAGCGGGCGGCTCGCTTTGTCAATCGGCTGGCGATCCCGCCTTCGGCGACCACAAAATGGGGGAAAGACGCCGGTGTGAAACCTCCAGACCAGCCTCAATTCCTCACTTTGACCGCCCCGGTTTTCGCTCGGAAGGATTTCCTCAATTGGATACAAAGCCTTGTGATGGTCGTCACGGACCCCCCGCCCGACATGGGCGAAACTCCAATTGTCGTCATGGTTCGGGGAGTAAGAAATCACATCCCCTTGAGCCAGGCGGCACGAAGCAGCCGTGGAAAGGGGAAGCCGCAGCTAGCTTCGTCTGTGCAGGGATCACCAGTAGCCGCGCGCTACCGACCTCCAGCGCCGGCTACTGGTCCCCGAAATTACCTTGGAATTTGCAAGCGCCTCCAAAGCGAAGAGTTCCTTTGGAGGCGATTTTTTTGTCTGCTCTTGAGTTCCGGAGCGATCCAAATTGCACAATACGACGCTATGCCGCGTGCCTTCAGCGACATGCGAGTGCAAACAATGTGGCTTTGCTGACGAACGCCTCTATGCCGTCGCCCGCCGCGGTTCCTGGTGGCCCAGCCGCACGCTCACCAGCTTTGACACGCCCGGCTCCTGCATGGTCACGCCGTAGATCATGTCCGCCGCCTGCATCATGCGCTTGGAGTGCGTCACCATCACAAACTGCGTCTCCCTGCTCATCGAGTGCAGCAACTCAGCGAGCCGGCCCACGTTGGTTTCGTCGAGCGCCGCATCCACCTCATCCAGCGCGCAGAACGGGCTCGGCTGGAACTGGAAGATGCCCACCAGCAGCGCCAGAGCCGTCAGCGATTTCTCGCCGCCCGAGAGCAGCAGCACATTCTGCAGTTTCTTCCCCGGTGGAGACGCCACGATTTCGAGGCCGCTCTCCGCCTGGTTCTCCGTATCCACCAGCCGCAGGAACGCCTGCCCGCCCTGAAACAGCCGCGAGAACACATGGGCAAAGTTCTCGTTGATCTTCGTGAACGCCTCGTCGAACTTCGTCCTCGAGATCTGGTCGATTTCCTTGATTGTGTCCTGCGTGTTCTCGATGGACTCCGTCAGATCCTTGCGCTGCTCTTCGAGGAACCCGTGCCTCGTGGCCGCCTCCTGGTACTCCTCGAGCGCCATCATGTTCACCGGACCCATTTGCTCGATCTTCTCGCGCAGCGCGCGGCAGGCTTCTTCCTCGGCCGCCAGTTCATCGCCCGCCACATGCGCGATTTCGCGGTTCGCGCGTATCTCTTCTGCCGGAACGTTCACCTCGGTCAGGCAGCTTCCCTCGAGATGTTCGAGGTCTGCCTTGAGCCTCGCCATCCCGCTCGATCGCTCGGCGCGCGCCTCGCGCAACTGTTCAAGCGCCGCGCGATTCGCCTTGAGCGTCGTTTCGATCTCCGTCAGTTGCGTTCGCAGCGCGTGCGCCTCGGCTGCCAGGGTCCTCGCGCGCTCCAGCGCCTCCGTTCGAATCTCGTTCAATTCACAAGCGCGACCGGCAAGCTCCGCATTCTCATTCGTGCGTTGCTCCCGTTCGGCGATCGCCGAAGTACGCTGCTGCTCGATCGACGAAATTCGCCGCTCCAGATCGGCGTGCTGCCGGTCGATGCGATGGAACGTCGCCTCGGCGCCGCGCCGCCGCTCTTCCAGGCCGGCCAGCTCCGCTGTAAGATGCGCCGCTTCCTGCTGCAGCGTTTCGCGCGATTGCCGCATCGTGGCGAGCTGCGCCTGCAACTCCTCCAGAGCCTTCTCCGCCTGCGCACGTTCCGCATCCAGCCGCTCGGTCTCTTCCCGCTTCCGCGCGATGATCTCGCGCTTCGCTTCGCGCGCATCCTTGTTGCGCAAGGCCTGCGCCACCCACTCCTCGATGCGGCGCTCGACGCGCTGCGCCTCGGCCTCCATCTGCTTGAGCGCTGCCCCCTGGTTGGCCGCATCGGTTTCGGCCTGCCGGCGTTCCTGGCTGAGCTTCTCCAACCGCGCAGTCAGAGCTTCAATCGTCCGCGCCAACGTAGCCGCTTCGGTCTCGGCCTGCGCCAGCGCTGCCTCGAGCTTGCCCAGCTTGGCCTGTGTCTCACGCAGTTCGCGCTTCAGCGCCAGCGGGCCTTCGCTGGCCGGCTTTCCTCCTGTCACTGTCGAATTATGGAAGCACTCACCTTCTGGAGTGAGGAAGTACCCGTGCGAGTAGCGTTCAGTCAGTTCGCGGGCCAGCGCCGCCGTCTCTACCAGGTATCCGTGTTTCAGCTTCGGCAGCACCCACTCCAGCGAGTTGCCGAATCCGTTCATGACGCGAATCGACTCCTTCAACGGAGTGACTCCATCTCCCTTGAGCGGTGCGTTGATCGGCATGCCGTTCTCATCCAGAAGCACGCCTTGCCGGCCCGCAAAGGTATCCGGATGCGCCGCGCCCGGCGCATGAATCAGGAAGGTCGCGCGGCCATCCAGGCTCGACTTGAGCAGTTGCACGCCCTGCTCCGCCGCGCCCCAGCTCTCAACGACAACGTAATTCAGTTCGTCGCGCAGAAATTCGTCGACCACGCGCTCGTGCTCGCCGCTTACCTCAACAAAGTCCGCGAGCGTGCCCACCGGCGCCATTTTCTCGGCCAGCATGCCCGGCTTCATCAGCCGCTTCACCGAGTCGGTGGCATACCCATGCGTGCGGATCATCGCCTCGAGAGCGTTGCGGCGCCCATCCACCTGTGCGTGCTCCGCGCGCATCCGGTTTGCCCGGGCGCGCACCTCGCCTTCCTCGTTGCGCCGTGCCTGTAGAGACTCGCGAACCTCGGCCATCTCGCCCTCGAGCCGCTTCAGCGCATCTGCCGCGGTCTCGAACCGCAGCCGCACCTGGCCGCTCTCGACTCCCAGATGCTCCCGCTCTCCGCGCGCGCGGCTCATCTCGGATTCAAGGCGCTCGGCCTCGCTCTCCAGCGCCGCCAGGCTCTCTTCGCTCTGCGCCATCTGGTTGCGGGCATTGCCCGCCTGCGTCAGCAGGTGCATCGCGTGCCGCCGGCTCGCTTCCATTTGGCGTTCGGCCGTGAACACCTCCTCCGCCGCGGTGCGCGCCTCCTGCTGCCGCGCCTCCACTCTCTGCCGGAAGGCCTTTGCTTCGCCCGCCGCCGTCTCCATGAACGCCTGGTGCTGCGCGCGCTCCTCGGCAACCTTGCCCAGCTCGGCCCGCGTGGTCTCGAGCTCCGTTCCACTGCTCGCGATCCGCGCTTCGAGCTCAATGACGCGTTCGGTGTTCGAGCGCTCCCGCGCGGCCGCGCGCTCCAGCTCCACGGCCGATTCATTGGCCCGGTTCTGGGTCGCCTGCGCTTCGTGATCCAGCCCGTAGGCACGCTCGTTCAGCGAGTGCTGCGCGGCCTCCATCTCTTCGATTCCGGCCGCCGCCGCGCCAACCTGCTCGGCCAGCGCCGTCATCTCCTGTTCGAGCGCCGCCTGCTCGGCGTCCATCGCCGCCATTCTGCTGGCCAGCACGATTCTCAGCCGGCTGCGCAGCTCGTCGCGCGCCGCCGCGAAGCGCTCTGCTTTCGCAGCCTGCCGCTTCAGGCTGTTCATCTGCCGCGTGACTTCTTCAAAAATGTCATCCACCCGCGCCAGATTCTGCTTCGCGCTTTCGAGGCGCAGCTCCGCCAGCCGCTTCTTGTTCTTGAAACGCGTAATCCCCGCGGCTTCTTCGATAATGGCGCGCCGGTCGAGCGGCTTGGCGCTGAGCAATTGCCCGATCCGCTCCTGCCCGATGATCGCGTAGCTTTCCGGCCCCAGGCCGGTGCCCATGAAGATGTCCTGGATATCGCGCAGCCGGCACAGCTTGCCGTTCAGCAGATACTCGCTCTCGCCAGTCCGGAACAGCCGCCGCGTGATGACGATCTCGCCTCTCTGCGGCGCGAAATGGAACTTGCGCCGGCGGATCTTGAGCACCACGGGCTGCGGACCTGATCCTTCAGGGATGGCGTGCGCGGCGGCAGGCTCTGCCGGGCCATCGTATTCAATGGCCACGCCCGGCTGCTCCGCGGCGACAGTCTCCTCGGCCTCCTGCGCCCGCTGCTGCCGCACCTCCTCCTCGTCCCAGTCGGCCGGCGCCTCGTTCTCGACCACGACTTCAGGCTCGTCGGCGATCGGCCCCCCATAGGCCTCCGGATCGACCATGGTCAGTGTCACTTCGGCCATGCCCAGCGCTTTACGGTCGCGGGTTCCGGAAAAGATCACATCCTGCATGTGGGTTCCGCGCAAACTCTTGGCGCTCTGCTCGCCCAGCACCCAGGTCACGCCGTCCAGGATGTTCGACTTTCCGCAGCCATTTGGACCCACCACTACAGCAATTCCAGTACCAGGCACGGTGAGCTCCGTGCGGTCACAGAAGCTTTTAAAGCCGAGGATGTGGATTTTTTTTAGTTTGAGCATCGGAACTCCGGGGTTGACGTCGCACGCGGAAATGAATCGGACAAGGGAAGTCTCCCACCCCCGCCTGCCGGAAAACCATTGTTTCTAAATACAGACTGTAGGGTGGCAGGAGGGCACGGTCAACGCCGCAACCCCTGGTTTTTGTGGATAAGACAGTACCGAATTCACAAATCGCTTCAACCATTTTCCAGCCGAGGATATCCTGTGGAAAACCCGTGGATTTCCTGTGACCGTAACTTGCTGAAAGGACACTCGAAAGGATCAAACCCGGCGCGGCCGGGCCTTGATCTCCCGTTGGCTGGGAACCAATTCGCCTATTAACCGATCCGGTTCTTCTTGTCCGGTTCCGCCTCGAGTTCAGCCTCCGCCACTGCCCTTCGGATCACCTTCTCGACCGCCCGCAGCGCCTGCGGCCTTGGAAATCCCGGACGGCTCGCCAGGCGGATCGTCCGCATCGACTTGCCCTTGAGCGGCCGGATCGCGATCGCCCGCGCGGACAGAGAACCGGTCGCAAGCGCCGGAATCAGCGTTGTGCCATAGCCGGCAGCCACCAGATTCACCAGCGTCTCCAGGCTGGCCGCCTGCATCTGACCTTGCAGCTTGTTTCGCCGAGCTCCGGCCTTATCTCCGCAGGCACTCAGCGCCTGATTGGCCAGGCAGTGCCCTTCGGCCAGCACGAGCAGCTCGCCGGCCAGCGCTTCTTCGTCCACGCTTTCTTCTGCGGCCAGCCGGTGGTTCCGCGGCAGCGCTGCCAGCAAGGGCTCGTCGAAGAGCTTGATCTCCGTGATCTCCGGCGAGTCGGCCTGCGTCGCCAGCAGCGCCGCATCCAGCCGATGCGAGCGAAGCCCGTCGATCAGCAGCCGCGTCTGGTCCTCCCACAACTCGATCGCCAGCCCCGGGAATTCCCGTCTCATGGTCTCGAGAATCAGCGGCATCAAATACGGTGCCAGAGTCGGGATCGCGCCCAGCTTCAGCGCCCCAACCAGCGGATCGCGCGCCGCCAGGGCGATCGTCTCCATCTGCGCCGCTTCATCGAGCGCCCGCTGCGCATGGACCAGGATCTGGCTGCCCACCGGCGTGAGGTTGACGCGCTTGTTCGTGCGTTCGAGCAGGGTAACGCCCAGCTCGCCTTCGAGCTTGCGCAACTGGCTGCTAAGGGTGGGCTGGCTTACGTTGCTCGCCTGGGCCGCGCGGCCGAAGTGCCTGTGCTCTGCCAACGCAACGAGATACCGCAAATCCTGAAGGTTCATCTTTCGACCGCTGCGATCTTTCCGGTATAGGATGCCGGGGCCGCCGGGCTCAGCTCGCACGAACCGCCTACGCCATTCTCAACCATAGACCGCTTCAATCATTATAGTAGGAATAATCAACTGTACTTATTGATAAGAGGCGGTTAAATTAAATGCGTAACGACAGAGCGGCACCGTCGATTCATTTGGCGCTGACTTAGTTCCCTAATCTGCAGAAACACCGGACACATCAAAAGAAGCGGCTCCCCGCCACAGCAAAACCCCCAGTCAAGGCTGGGGGTTTGCACTTTCTGCACTCGGCTGCGAGGCCTATGGCTGGGAGTACTTGAAGGATTTGTCCGGATACGGCGCATGCGGCGGCACCGGCCGCGGGTCGTCCTTGATCTCCTGCTTGAGCAGATTCATCGCCGCATCAAGCTGCGCGTCCACTCCGCCAAACGTTGCGTGGGGCAAGTTGTCCACCACGATGTCCGGATCGACGCCATGGCCCTCGATCAGCCACTTGCCCTCCGGACCGTACACGCCAAGCTCAGCCGCACTCGCGATGCCGTTGTCGGCCTGCATGTTGTCGAACGATAGCCAGATCTCGCCGCCCCAGGTGCGGGTACCCAGGACCTTGCCCAGCTTCATCCGCTTGAATCCTTCCGGAAATGCCTCGCCGTCCGATCCGGAGTGCTCATCGACGAGCACGACCATGTGCCCGCGAAACGCATACTGCATATTCCAGTCGGGGTTGCCGATGCGTGGTTGCCAGTACATCCACGCCTGGCGCAGAAGCTTGCTCAGCAGCCACGAGTCGATGTTGCCGCCGCCATTGTGGCGAATGTCGATGATCAGGCCCTGGCGCTGATAAACCGGATAGTACTCGCGCGCCCACTGATTCATGTCCTCGGACCCCATCGCGCGGAGATGAACATAGCCGATCGATCCGTTGGAGTCCGATTCCACCTTCTGCCGCCGCGAGTACTCCCACTCGGTATAACGCAGCCCTTGCTCGTCTTCGCCCTTCATCGGCGTCACCAGCACGTTGCGTGTCTCGCCCTTTGCATTCTTGACGCCGAGCATCGCCTGCACTCCCGCTTTGCCGTGCAACAGAGCGCGTTCATCGGCGGCGCTCAGCACACTCTGCCCGTCGATGCTGACGATCGTCTCGCCTTCCTTCACAAGCGAATCGGGCCTCGCAAGCGGCGGCGCCTGGTCAGGGAGATCCGGATCGTGCTCGTAGATGTGTTCCACAACGTATCCGCCGGCCTTCTCATCGCGGCGCAGGCGTGCGCCCAGCGTCGCCAGATCCACCTGGTCGGTGGGCTTTCGCAGGTCGCCGCCAAAGACGAATGTATGGAGCGCCGAGAGTTCGGCGGCCATCTGCGCGATCACCGCATTCAGTTCGTCGCGATTCGCGACGCGGTCGACGAGCGGCAGGTAGCGGTCGCGCATTGCGTTCCAGTCCACGCCGTGCATGTTTTTGTCGTAGAAGTAGTCGCGATGCATCCGCCACGCATCGAAGAAGATGCCGCGGAACTCTTCGCGTGGAGTGGTGGAGAACGTCCAGTGCGAGAGATTCATCGTCGCCTTGGCCAGCGCCTTCGGGTCGCTGAGCCCCGAACCCTTGACGTCCGAGTCGAGGATCAGAAAGTCGTCGCCCTTGCGGACCAGCAGATTCTTGCGGTCCGCCGAGACTTCGTATCCCTTCACCTCGGGAAGCAGAGTGTCGACTTCATCGCCCTTGTTCGCGATGGCGAAACATTGCAGCGACTGGTGCTGGTGCGCATCGTCACTGGCATTCAGCCAGCACAGCCGCTTCTCCATGGCTTGCAGGCGATCGTAGTTTCCCGCAGGGACCGGCACCTCGCCGAGCCGCGCCGGCAGATCGGTAAAGTCGATCTTCACTTCCGGCGTCTTCTTCTCTTCCTTTTTTTCGTCCTTCTTGTCCGCCTTGTCCTTCTCTACTTTCTTTTTGTCGCCGCTCCCCGCTTTGGCGTCCTGGGATTTTTCGTCATCCTTCTTCTCATCGTCCTTTTTTTCTTCATCCTTCTTGTCGGGGTGCAGCTCGTCGGCAGGGAGGAACGGCGATCGCAGGCCGGTCGTCAGCGCCAGTTCGTAGATCTTGACGGAGTGATCGAAATGCGGCTCAGGCTCGCGTGGTCCCCACGGCGCGGGAATGGTCGTCTTCAGCACGCGGTCGGAGAGATAGTAGAGCCACTTGCCGTCGGAGCTCCACGCTGGATTGACGCTGTTGTAGCGGTCGGAGGTGATGGCCTGAATCGCGCCAGATTCAATGTTCAGGATCTTGATCTGCCGGAACTGGTTGGCCGCCGATTCGACATAGGCCAGCCAGCGGCTGTCCGGAGACCATGCAAGGTCCTGGAACTCGTCGACCATGGATTGGGCGATGCGCTTCTCGGTCTTTGCCTTGATGTCGTAGATCCAGAGCTGCTGGTCCTTGTCGCGGTGCGCCAGCCAGCGGCCATCGGGCGAGGGAACTCCCTCCGTGCGTTGTACCTTCGAGTCGTTTGTCCACTGCTCGGCCGCGCCGTCGCCGCTCGCGGGGTACTTCCAGAACTCCGTCTCGCCGCTCTTCGTCGAGATGGCGAGGATGCTCTTGCCATCGGGCAGAAAGCGGGCATCGCGATAGCGCACGCCCGGCTCACCCGCCACTTCGACGATGCGCCCCGTTTTCGCGGGCAGCGTAAAGATCTTTCCGCGCGCCGTGAACACCGCGCTCGAGCCGTCGGGCGCAATGTGCATGGCCGTCAGGTACTCGATGGGCTTCTTCACCCAGTGTTCGCGCATCTGGTCGAAATCCGAGGCCAGCGTGACCGGCACAATCTCCTCATGCCCGCTCTTCAGATCGAGAAGCCAAAGGTCCGATCCGCAGGCATAGACGACGCGGCCGTCGTCAATGGCGGCCGACTCGACGTCGAATCGGCGCTGCCGGCTCTCTTCTTTCACATCGTGGCCCTGCGGATCCATCGAGTAGACGTTCATCACGCCGTCGCGATCGGAGAGGAAGTAAACGCGTCCGTTCCAGAACATCGGGTGCGCCGAAGTGCCGTCGTAGTCGCTGGTCAGCGGAACGGCCTCGCCCGTGCCATCGAATCGCCACAGGTTTTCCGCGGTTCCGCCTTTGTATCGCTTGGTCTGGGACCCTTGGTAGAACCAGCGCGTGAAAAAGAGCGAGTGGCCATCGCTCGAATACGCGCCCTCCGCGGCTTGCGAGAGAGGCACGATCTCCCGCCCGCCGTGGTCGTCGATCAGAACAAGCTCCGGATCTGGCAGAGCCGAATAGCGGCCCGTGGCGACAACCAGCCTGCCATCCGGCGTCCAGCCCTGCAGCGCGGTCTCGCCGTCCCACGTGCGCCGCTGCGGCAGACCGCCGGTGAGCGGCATGGTGTAGACCTCGGTCGGCCCTTCGAAGTTCGCGTTGAAGGCGACCGTCTTTCCGTCTGGGGAAATATGCGCGGCGATCTCAACGCCCGGGTTCGACGTGAGCCGGTGCGCAACGCCGCCCAGCGTGCCGACCGTCCACAGGTCGCCCTCTGAAGTGAAGACGATTGTGTCGCCGTGAAGATCGGGCGAACGGTAGTAGCCACGATGCAGTTCCGGCGGGTCGGCGGCAATGAGGCGGTTCGAAGAGAGAAGGACAAGGCCAAGCGCACACGCCGTGCAGGACCGGCGCAGGATCACCTCAAGGATCGCATCGAACTTCGCTTGCATGATCACTCCATCGGATTCAATTCGTGCCGCAGCAGGCAAGGCACAAGATGTTCGAAAGAGGAATCATACTACGGTGCCGGATGAGGGACTCGCGCCAAGGCGCAGGGCGGCTCGTTCAGGCTATGGACGTGGAATCCGGCGCGCATCCAGGCTTTCCCACGGAGTCCTGGATGCTCGCGGCGAAAGACGTACCGGCTACGCGACTCGTTCGATCGTCACGGAATCGAGCACGACCGCCTTGTGTGGCTTGTCCTGCGCATTGCGTGCAACCTTGGAGATCTTCACCACCACGTCCTGTCCTTCGACCACCTCGCCAAAGATCGTGTGCTTGCCCGTGAGCCACGTCGTCGGCGCGACCGTGATGAAGAACTGGCTGCCGTTGGTGTTGGGGCCGGAGTTGGCCATGGCCAGCTTGCCCGGCTTGTCGAAGCTGTGCGGCGAGCCCTTGGTCTCATCGGCGAACTTGTATCCCGGCCCACCCATTCCTGTGCCCGCCGGGTCGCCGCCCTGGATCATGAAATCCGGGATCACGCGATGGAAGATCGTGCCGTCGTAGAGCTTGTCGTTGGCCTTCTTGCGCGTGGTTGGATGCGTCCACTCCTTTGCGCCCTCAGCCAGTTCGATGAAGTTCTTCACGGTGGCGGGTGCTTCCGCCTCAAAAAGCCGGATGGTGATCGTGCCTTCGTTGGTGTTGAAGATTGCGTATGTTCCCTGCGGGAGTGGCATGAATGCTCCTTCTGAGCGGAGTTGGCGGAGTTCGCAATGTCAGCGGCGTCGGTTGTGAGCTCCTGCGCCGCCGGCAGAAAGCTCCTGGTGTTTCGAAATCGGCTTATCGCGTCGCTGCGGACGTATCCGGCGGCGGCATCGGCTCGCCTTCCCGCACGATCGTGACCTTCTTCAGGATTACCGGTGCGAGCGGCTTATCGTTCGGGTCGCGCTGCACGCGGGCGATGGTCTTCACAACCGCTACGCTCGATTCGTCGCACTGCCCGAACAGCGTATAGTGCTGGTTCAGCGAATCGTACGCCGCTTCCGTGATAAAGAACTGGCCTCCATTGGTGTTCGGTCCGGAGTTTGCCATCGCCAGCCGGCCCGGGCGGTCGAAGTTGAGGTTGGGGTCGAATTCATCGTTGAAGGTGTACCCCGGATCGCCCATTCCTGTGCCCGTCGGATCGCCACCCTGGATCATGAATTCCGGAATCACGCGATGAAAGGTTGTTCCATCGAAGTAGCGCTTGCCCTGTGTCTTCTTCTTCGTCACAGGGTCCGTCCAGTCTTTGCTGCCTTCAGCGAGACCGATAAAGTTGGCGACGGCAACCGGCGCCTGCTTCTGGTAGAGCCGGCAGGTGATGCGGCCCATCGATGTATCCATCACGACCGTGGGACCGTTGGGCTGCACCATGGCTGCCGCGGTTGCCTGCGGTGCGTCGGGAATGTCGTCGGCCGGCTTGCCGGCCTGCGCGCCCGCGGTATTCAAGGCGATTGCCGCTAGAGTCGCGGCCGTCCCGGCAATTAGCAATGCGTTCCTGAATCTCATCCCGTTTTTGAGGTTAAACCATGCGGCCTGAATGCCGCCAGACGGCCCTGTGGCCATGTATCGTAACCACATGCAGATTCCCCGGCCTTCCAGTATGACCCTCCGCTTGTTCCTGCTTGCCTGCACATTGAGTTGCCTTCCCTCCATGCCCGCATATGCCTGGGCTCAGGAAAAGGACTCGGAAAAGTCCGCCGGCGCTGAAAAGAACGCCGCTGGCGAAAAGCCCGGCGCCCCGTCCGCCGACAAGGACAAGAACGCGCTGCCGCCGTTGCCCGCCGACGCCCACGCCGACCAGTCCATCGAGCTCAACGGCAAGACGCTCAAATATACCGTCACCGTCGGTGCGCTGCCGGCGCGCGACGCCGACGGCAAAGTCGCGGGCCAGGTCGTGGTCACGGCGTACACGATGTCCGGTCCCGACCGCCCCGTCACCTTCGCGCTCAACGGCGGACCCGGCGCGTCTTCTGTCTATCTCAACTTCGGCGCACTCGGTCCCAGGCATCTCGAAGGCGCTGGAAACGAGGGCGGCAGCCCCTCCGACCCGGCCGTGCTGAAGGACAACCCCGGCACCTGGCTCGACTTCACCGACCTCGTCTTCATCGATCCCATCGGCACTGGCTTCAGCCGCGCCAGCGTGCCGGAAGGCGAAGCCAAGAAGCTCTTCTTCTCGACGACGCCGGACATCGAGTATCTTTCCCGCATCATCTACGACTGGCTGGTCAAGAACAACCGGCTCGGCTCGCGAAAATATCTTGTCGGTGAGAGCTACGGCGGCTTCCGCGGCCCGCGAATCACGCACTATCTGCAAGCGCAGCTTGGCGTCGCGATGAATGGCGTGGTGCTCGTCTCGCCGTACCTGAACCCGACCATCGACGAAAACCAAGACCTCTCTCCCATCCCGTGGATGATGACGCTACCTTCGATCACGGCGGCCAATCTCGAGCGGCAGAAGAAGCTCACGCCGCAGGCGATGGCCGACGTAATCGATTACACGATGGGCCAGTACGCCACCACATTGATCAAAGGCCGCTCCGACCCCGACGCCGAAAAGAAAATGATCGCGCATGTCACGGAACTGACGGGCCTCGACCCCACATTCGTGAAATACTCCGGCGGCCGCATCGAGACCGGCGCCTATCTGCGCGAGGTTCATCGCGAAGATGGGAAACTTGGCTCCGTTTACGATTCCAATGTCACGTCGTTCGATCCGTTCCCGTTCGCGCCCGAACAGCGCGCCAACGACCCGATTCTCGCCGGCATCATCGCGCCATTGACCACAGCCATGGTCGATTTTGTCACACGCGTTGTCGGCTGGAAGGTCGACGCGCGCTACAACGCGCTCTCTTTCGACGTGAATCGGCAATGGGACCGCGGAGGCGCGGATATTCGCCGCGGCGCCGTGCCTGACCTGCGCGAGGCTGTCGCCGCCGACCCCAAGCTGCGCGTGCTCATCGTCCACGGATGGAACGACCTCTCCTGCCCCTTCATGGGCTCGCTGCTCACTGTCGACCAAATGCCCATCATGGGCGACCCGGCGCGCGTTCAGGTCCACGAATACCCCGGCGGCCACATGTTCTACACCCGCGACGACAGCCGGGCAGCCCTGCGCAACGACGTCATGGAGATGTACAGCAAACACTGATCTGCCGTTCATCGCCGTAACGTCCCGGCCGCCTGCTCGCTGCGGGCGGGTGGACTCTCGTGACCGGAGTGCGCACTCCTGTGCGGCTTTGTGACGAACGGCGGCTGGTTCCATTGACTTTCTACCCATAGAATTCCTATACATAGAAGCCATGAACAAGAAGTCGGACCTGCTTCCCGGCACTCTCGACATGCTCATCCTCAAGACGCTCACGCGGGCGCCGCTGCACGGCTACGGCATCGCGCAGCACATCAAGCGCATGTCCGACGATGTGCTGACCGTGGAGGAAGGCTCGCTTTATCCCGCGCTGCAGAGGCTGCTTCTGCAAGGCTGGGTGAAAGCCGAATGGCGCATGACGGAAACCAATCGCCGCGCCCGCTACTACACGCTCACCGCCGCCGGCCGCAAGCAGCTGGGCATCGAACTCTCCCAATTCGAAGACATGATCGCAGCCATCGGCCGCGTGCTGCGCGATGTGGAGGCATGACGCCGATGCTGATCCGCTTCCTGAAGAAGCTCTCCATCCTGTTCGGCCGCGGCCGCTTCCGCGCCGAGCTCGACGAAGAGATGGCCTTCCATCGCGCGCAGGCTGAGCAGGAACTCATCGCTCGCGGCATGACGAGCGAAGACGCCCGATACGCCGCCATGCGCCAGTTCGGCAACACCACCCGCCAGCACGAGCGCGCGCATGAAGCCGTGGACTTCGCTTTCGAAGGGGCGTTCGGAGACCTGCGCTACGCAATCCGACAGTTGTTCTCGAGCCCTGCATTCACCGTCGTCATCCTGCTTACGCTTGCGCTCTCCATAGGCGCCAACAGCGCCATCTTCAGCGTCATCAACGGCGTTCTCCTCAAGACGCTGCCTTATCCGCACTCCGAGCGTCTGGTACGCGTTTTCCTCTCCAACTCCGACTATCCGAAATTCCCGTTGAATCCCTTTGACTTTCGCGATTTCCGCTCGCGCAACCAATCCTTTGAATCCTTCGCTGCATTCACGCGCGGCGACGTGCAGCTTTCCGGCTCCGGCGAACCCGTTCGGCTGATCGGATTCGGCACTACGGCCGGCTATTTCCATGTGCTCGGCCTGCAGCCGGAGTTCGGCCGCGAATTCACGCAGGCCGAGGAAATTCCAGGCAACGGCCTCTACGTCGTCATCAGCGACCGCCTCTGGCGGACACGATTCGACAGCGATCCGGCCATCCTCGGGCGAAAGGTCACGCTCAACACGCAACCTTTCACTATCGTCGGCGTCATGCCGGCGCGTACTGAGCATCCCGGCAACGAGTACCATTCGATCGCATACGGCGAGAGCGTCGACGTCTGGTGGCCGTTTTCCTTCGCAGGGGATCCCAGCAAACGCGGATCTCATTACATCGAGGGCATAGGGCGTCTGAAGGAGAATGTCGGCGTCGGCCCGGCCCGCTCCGAGTTGAACGCCATCATGACGCAACTCGGGCGCGAGCACCCCAACAACGACGCCGGCTGGACTGTGCTCGTCGTTCCGCTCTCCGCCGAGATTGTCGGCGGCAGCCGGCAGGTGCTTCTTGTCCTGCTGGGCGCGGTCGGAATGGTCCTGCTCATTGCCTGTGCCAACGCCGCCAATCTGCTGCTTGCCCGCGCGTCGGCTCGCCGGCGCGAGATCGCAGTGCGGCTCGCCATGGGCGCACCGCGCATCCGCATCCTGCGCCAACTGCTCACGGAGAGCCTGCTGATCTCGTTCGCGGGCGGGGCGCTGGGTCTTGGGCTCGCCTTTGCCGGCGTCAAGGCGCTTGTGCAGTTGCTTCCGGCGGACTTCCCGCGCGCTCACGACATCCATGTCAGCGGCCCCGTCTTTCTCTTTACACTCGCGGTTAGCGTCGTTACCGGCATCCTCTTCGGCCTCGCGCCCGCGCTGCAGGCCGCACGCATCGATCCCAGGCAAGGCCTGCAGAAGGGCGGACGCACTACCACCGCCAGCGCCCACCAGAACCGCCTGCGCAACTCGCTCGTCGTATCGGAAGTCAGCCTGGCCTGCGTTCTGCTGATCGGCGCCGGCCTCATGATGCGCAGTCTGCTCAACCAGCTTCATCTCGATCCGGGTTTTCGCCAGGATCACGTGTTGACGGCGGCCATCTCGCTTCCGCGCGCGGTCTATACGAAAAACGATCAGTCCGCGCAGTTTTTCGAGAAACTCGCTCATAACCTGACCATGCTGCCGGGTGTAGAAGCAGCCGGCGCGGGCAGCGATTTGCCTTGGACCGGTTACGACGAAAACCTCGGCGGCTTTCTCATCGAGGGCAAAAAACCCGCGCCCGGCGCGGAGTTCCACGCGCGCTATCACATGGCCACGCCGGGATTTCTCAAGGCCCTCGGCACGCCGTTGATCGCCGGGCGCTACTTCACAGAGGCTGACACCGACGCCAAGCCCCCGCACAACGTGCTCATCATCAATCGCGCCATGGCCCTTCGCTATTGGGGCGAAGAGAATGTTGTTGGCCGCCGGGTCAGTTTCGACGACGCGCCCAAGACCGACAGCGACTGGACGACCATTGTCGGCGTCGTGGCTGACGTCAAGGACTATCCCAACAGCCCCGCGGCCGAGCCGGCAATGTGGTGGCCGGAATTGCAGAGCGGCTGGAGCCCCGACATGTCGGTCGTCCTGCGCAGTGCCGGCAATCCGCAGCTCCTCGCCGATGCCCTGCGCAACGAAGTCCATCGCCTCGATCCGACGCTCGCCGTGGCCGATGTCCAGATGATGGATCGCATCGCAGCCTCATCGGTGGCCACGCCGCGCTTTGCTTTTGTGCTGGTCGGCCTGTTTGCCGGCCTGGCGATTCTGCTTGCGGCCATCGGCACCTACGGCGTGATCTCGTATTCGGTGAGCCAGCGAACCTCCGAGTTTGGGCTGCGCATGGCGCTTGGCGCGCAGCCGCGAGATGTATTGCGCCTGGTGCTCGCCCAGGCCGGAAGGCTCGCGCTTGCCGGAACCGCAATCGGCATCCTCGCGTCGCTGCTCCTGTCGCGAACGCTCAAGAGCCTGATCTTCAACGTCGCTCCTACTGATCCTGCAACCTTTTCATCGGTAGCGCTCATTGTGACTGCCGTCGCGTTCGTCGCCTGCTATATCCCCGCTCGACGCGCGACATTCTCTGATCCGATGGATTCCCTGCGCGCGGAGTAACGGAAATGCGCCGATCGGCCAACCTACGGAGGTCTCGATGAACTTACCCGGGCATTTGTTTCGCAAGCTGGCGATTCTCATCGGCCGCGGCCGCTTCCGCACCGAGCTCGACGAGGAGATGGCCTTCCATCGCGAGCAGGCGGAAAGAGAGCTGATGGCCGGCGGCATGTCGCGGGAATCCGCCCGCTACGCTTCCGCGCGCCGCTTCGGAAATGCCACGCGCATAAGAGAGCGCAGCCACGAGATTGTCGGCTTCCCGGCCGAGACCGTTTTGCAGGATGTACGCTTCGCGCTTCGGCAAATGACGCGAAATCCCGGCTATGCGATGCTGGCCGTCCTCATTCTCGCCATCGGCATGGGCGTCAGCGTGGCCATCTTCGGGTTTGTCGATGCCGCTCTCATCGAGCCTCTTCCGTACGCGCAGCCCGGCCGCCTTGTGGCCGTCGACGAAAGCGGAGAAGCGTTCCCGCGCTCCAATCTCTCGTTGCTCGATTACAAGGACTGGAAGCGGCTCAACAAGTCTTTGGGCTCGCTCGACGTGTATACCGGGATGGGCTACCTGTTGCACTCGAGCTCCGGAACCGAACCTGTTCCCGCTGCGCGCGTCAGCGACGGCTTCTTTGACACGCTGGGCGTACATGCCATGCTCGGTCGCACATTTCTCGCCGGGGAAGATCAACCCGGTCGAGCCAAGATCGTCGTTCTCGCTTACGGCGCGTGGCTCAAGCGCTTCGGCGGCAGACGAGACATCGTCGGCCGGTCTGTCAACCTCAGCGGCGAAGACTACACCATCGTCGGCGTCCTGCCTCGCGAATTCGCGTTCGCGCCACGTGGAGGCACGGAGGTCTGGGCGCCGCTGCTCGATCCGACGCCCTGCGAGAAGCGCCGCAGCTGCCACAATCTCGACGGCGTGGGCAGGCTTCGCGAGGGCGTAACCGAACAGTCTGCCCTTGCCGATCTCAAAGGCATCGCCGCGCAGCTGGAGATTCAATATCCGGATTCTAACCGTCACCAGGGCGCGAGCCTGATCCCGCTCTCCGAACTCATCGTAGGCAACATCCGACCGGTTCTTCTGATCCTTCTCTGCGGAGCGGGACTGCTCTTGATCATCGCTTGCATCAACGTCGCCAGCCTGCTGCTCGTCCGCTCCGAAGCACGTAGAAGGGAAGTGGCTGTCCGCGGCGCTTTGGGAGCCACTCCGGCGCGGCTCGCCCGGCAATTCGTCACCGAAGGCCTGTTGCTTGCCGCTTCGGGATGCGCCGCGGGCGCGCTGGTCGCTGTCTGGCTCATGAGCCTGCTCACGCGGGTCGTTCCTAAAGACATGGCGGACGCGCTTCCCTTTCTGGCCACTGTCGCGCTCAACGCGCATACCGTTTCTTTTGCTGCCGCGATTACGCTGCTCGCCGCGCTGTTGCTGGCTGCCACGCCCACGCTGCGCCTCTCGTTCCAACCCATTCGCGAGGGGCTCGGCGAAGGCGGCCGCAGCATGGCGGGCCGCGTCTGGCGTCGCCTGGGTGCGAATCTCGTTGTCGTGGAATTGGCTGTGGCCGTGGTTCTGCTCGTCGGCGCGGGGCTCCTTGGCCAGAGCCTCTTCCGTCTCCTCCACGTCGAAATCGGCTTCGATCCAAACCATCTCGCCATCGTGCAGATGATGGCGCCGGACAACGCCTATCCCAGGGACGAGCAGAGAGTCGCGCTATACCGCGAAATTCTCCGCCGCGTCTCCGCGCTGCCCGGCGTTCAATCCGCTGGCATGACAACAACGCTGCCCGTGAACTGCAATTGCAATACCGACTGGATCCGCATCGTCGGCAAGCCCTTTCACGGCGAGCACAATGAAGTCGACGAACGCGATGTGACGCCGAAATACCTTTCCACGCTCAAAGCAACGCTTGTTCGCGGGCGGGCGATCACTGAAGACGATGCCGGCGATAAGCCAAAGGTGATTGTTATCAACCAGACACTCGCCAGCAAGTATTTTCCCGGCGAGGACCCGATCGGCAAGATAATCGGCAACGGTGCGCTCGATCCAAAATCCATGCGGCAGATTGTCGGCGTGGTGAGAGACATTCGCGAGAGTGCTCTCGACGGTGACGTATGGCCGACGGAATACCAAGCGCTCTACCAGGGACCGGACAGCTTCATCGCCCTCCTGGTTCGCACTTCGCAGGATGAAGCCGCCATGCTGCCCGTTCTGGTGCGCACCCTGCACGAAATCGACCCCAACCTCGGTGCCTACGGCGAAGAAACGATGAACCAGGCAATCGGCGATACGCAGGCGGCATTGATGCATCGCTTCTCCACCTGGCTTGTCGCCGGCTTTGCCGGCATCGCGCTCGTGCTGGGCGTTGTGGGCCTCTATGGCGTGGTCGCATTCTCGGTCGGCCAGCGAACGCGCGAGATCGGCGTGCGCATGGCGCTCGGCGCGCGACGAGGCGCAGTCTACGGCCTCGTGATGCGCCAGGCGGGATGGCTCACTGCAGCCGGTCTTGCGATTGGCCTCGCCTGCTCGATCGGCACGTCGCTTCTTATCCGCAGCCTGCTCTTTGGGGTGACGGCCTGGGACATACCCACCCTCGCCGGAGTGGCTCTGGTGCTGGCCACAGCGGCTATCGCGGCGAGCTTCGTGCCCGCCCATCGCGCAGCCTCGGTGAATCCAACCGACGCATTGCGCGCCGAGTAGGGAAGGACGCACCGGGTCTTTGCCGGCGCGTCACGCGGGCAGGAGCGAATCGCCGGCTCGGCGGAGTCCGGCAGCGCCGCTGACTCCGCTAACTGCGCTGTCTCCGTCTTAGTATCGCCAGCTTGTCAGATCCGCCCCCGGCGGCGCGGTCTTCTCGATGCGGTCGAGGATCTTCGGCAGGTACTGAGTGTTGTAGTGCAGCCGCGAATACGCATTGGGCAGCGTCGGGTCGCCATTCCAGCAGTGCTCGGCGCGCGGGCCGTAGGTCACTTCGCCGCCATACGGAGGATTTTTCGTCGAGTTGAGGAAGTCCTCCATGCGGTAGACGGCGTCGTTCAGGAAGTAAGTGTCGTCCGAGCCGACATAAATGTGAATCTTGCCTTCCAGTTGCGGTCCCAGCTTCCCCCAGTCGCGCTCCAGAATCGCCTCCAGGTCGTAGTTTCTTCTCCAGTATTCGGCCACCTTGCGATCGATCTCGCCGGTCACTTTGTCGAAGATCGGCTGCGGATATCCGTCCGCGCCCACCGGGCCATAGACCGCCTGCCAGATGTCGAATTGCTCGCCCGACCGCGCGTGGTCGCCCAGCGCCAGTTCGTAAGCGTTGTTCTCCTCCGTCGTGATGAAGGTATGCCCCAGGTAGTCGCGCATGGCCGGCTGCGCTACGCGCTTGTGCGCGCCTTCGAGGAAGAACGCGTTCTTGTCCTCGTAGAGATTGATGGTCATATAGCCATGGAAGTCGATCGGGTCGGGGCAGGCCGCGAACGCGCCGTTGTAATGGTCGGGATAGAAGACCTGCACCGCCAGCGCTTCCCAGCCGCCCGTCGACCCGCCGTACATAAACCGCGCCCAGCCCTGCCCGATGCCGCGAAACTGTTTCTCGATCGCCGGTATCAATTCATTCTCGATCGCATCGCCGTACGGTCCCACGTTCGCCGAGTTGACGGCATAGGAATCGTCATAAAACGGATTCGCATGCTGGATCTTGACAATCAGCACGCGCGGAAATCCTGGCGAAGTCCACTTCTGATAAAACTTGTACGCCTCTTCCTGCTGAATGCGGTTGTAGCCCGCAAGATGGAACCGTTGGCTGTAATCCGGTTTCAGGTCCGGGTCAGGAGGCGTGGTGCGGAACCCGTCGAAGTCATGCACGAAGTGATCGTGAAAGATGATGAGAGGGAAGTGAGCGTTGGGGTGGTCGTCGAAGCCTTCCGGGACCAGCACCACCGCGCCAAGAAACATCGGCCGCCCCCAGAACTTCGTCAGCACCTGGCTCTGGATACGAATGTGCCGAATATACTTCGTGTCCTTCGGCGCTTCGATCGGCGGAATCACCTGGTCGAGCGCGACCGCGATCGGTGCTCCGCCGGCCTTCAGCGTGATCTGCTGGGGCTTCGAGTAGAGATTACCCGGCGACGAATTCCAGTGCTGTCCCTCGCCCTGGTCCATGTGCATCTTCACCGTCTTGCCGTCGGAGCGGTGAAAGGTCTCGTACTTGCTCAGGACTGCCTGCACGTAGTATTTGCCCGGCGGAACGTCCTTGAGGCTGCGGATCGGATAGCCCCACGCGCTTGCGTCGACCGCCGCCGGCGCGCCCGGCGCCCAGCCATCCACATTCACTCCAAAGACAAGCTGTGTATTTGGAGTGTCATCGATCTGGTTGCGCGGTTCGTCGCTCGGATCCGTCGAAAGCAGGAGCAACAGCCGCCCGTCCAGTGGTTGCGCGCTGACTTCCTTCGAGAACGTAACGGTGAAGGACTGCGCACCCGCGGCGATCGGGAAGAACAAAGCAAGCAGGGCCAGGGTTGTCGGCTTCATGCTGGCTACTATACAGGGCGTCCCGCCCCGTTGCCCCCATCCCGCGAAAGGACGGCGACGCGTTAGGAAGTGGCGCTTCCGAAGACACATTCGCCAAGCCGGCGCGACTGCTTGGATCGCCGGCCTCTCACCGCTGAAAGTGCTGCGCTGTACTCGCTGAAGCGGTCTAGTTCGATGCCTGCGTGCTCCGGATGAACGCCGCTACGCGGTCGTGCAACTGCTTCAGGCTCTCATCGCGGATGTAGACCATGTGCCCCGACTCATACCACGAATACTCGATGTTCTTGGCCAGCGACTGCGGAATCGGCAGGTGCTTCTCTTCGTACACGGCCGCATAGAACGGCGTCGCCAGGTCGTAGTACCCGCCATTCACCATCACCTTCAGCCGCGGATTGACCTTCATCGCCTCGGCCAGGTCGGGCGCAACATTCATGTCGATTGGGTTGCCCTTGTGCTTCATGTCCCATTCAAAGCCGTTGAACAGCGCCTCCGGCAGATAGGTCTGCCCCTCTCCGTACTTCAGCTCCTTGCGGACATAGTCGTTGAAAAGGGAGACGTAAGCCGACGAGATCGCCGAAGACTGAGGGTCGTACTCGGCGCCCTCGCTTAACGGATTCAGCGATGGGCCCGAGTATCGCGTATCGAGCCGGCCAGTGGTCAGATCCTTGTCGTCCTGCAGCGTCTTTTCAAACTCCCCGCCATTCACGCGCAGATTCGCCTTCAACCAGTACGCCACCGGGATGCCGGTGTAGTCATGCAGCTTTTCAGCAACCTGCTGTTTCTCCTCCGCCGTCACATCCGTGCCCAGCGCCAGCGCGTGCGCGTACGGGCCCATCGCAAAGTCCTCCACTTCTTTCAGGAACCCCTCGAGGGACGCCGGCTGTTGCGGCAGCTTCTTGTGATATGCCGCCGTTGCAGCGTAGGTCGGCAGCGCCAGCTCGTAGGGCAGGTCCACGCCGGGATTGACCGCGGGCAGGTCGATATCGGAGGTGAAGTTGAAGATCTGCGACAGCAGAATCACGCCATTGATGTCGATGTTCTTCCCGTTTTCGAGAAGGTCGCTCAACACCGCGGATCGCGTCGTTCCATAACTCTCGCCAAAGATGAACTTCGGTGAGTTCCAGCGGTTGAACTTTGTAATGAACCGCGCGATGAACCGTGCAAATGCGCTGGCATCCTCGTCCACGCCCCAGAACGCCTTCTCCGCGTCTTTGCCGATCAGCCGGCCAAACCCCGTTCCCGGCATATCGATGAACACTACATCGCTCACATCGAGCAGGGAGTAGGCGTTATCGACCAGCTTGTAGGGCGCCGCAGGCAGGTGCTCGTTGCCGCTCGTCACCACGTGCTTCGGGCCCAGCGACCCCATGTGCAGCCACACGGTCGAGCTGCCCGGCCCGCCGTTATAGAAGAACGTCAGCGGCCGGTCCTCGGGCTTCGCATCCTTCTTGAAGTACGCCACGTAGAACATCCGCGCCACCGGCGGTGCATCCTTCGCCTCCTTGGGCTCGTTCAGCGCCAGCTGGCTGCCCGGCTCGGGCTTGCCGTCGAGGGCGAGCTGCGCGTCCTGCGCGTCGGTCGCGCCTACGGTGATCGTTCCGGCAATCGCGGTGTAGGCGATGTGCTGGCCACTCACATCGACGGTGCCCTGCGTGGTCACTTCGGCCGGCGGCGTGAGCGCGGGTTTCTCCGTCGAGGCCGTCGCGGGCTTCGTCGTCTTTGTTTCGTCCTCATCCAGGCCAAAAGCAGGCAGCGCAAGCAACGCCCCGGCTAGCGCCGCGCAACAGAGTTTAAGGGGATTGTGCATTCGTTGATCTCCAGGAAAGAAGGTCGTCTATTAGTATAGATTCGTCAAATCGGCCTGGATTGGCTCAATCGGGACCGGGAAAGGAACCGCAGGTATGCCAATTTGCATCTGCGCCTGATCCGCGTTCGATGAATTCAACGACGGTTCTCCGCTTCTCGTCCCGCGCCGGGCGCTGTTAGTCACTTTAGTCCGTGCCGACGCTCTTTCGTGTACTGGCATTCTCGTCGCGAGGTAAGATCTCGCGATATTCTACCCAGCTTTGGCTTCTCGGCCTCGGCGCTGCCGGTGTCTCTTCGTCCCTCTCTCACTTCTTCTCGAACGGCTGCCTCTCGGTGATCTTCGGCCGGGACTCTGCCTGCAGCTCCTTTGCAACGGCCTCGACTTCCCGGAACACGCGCAGCAGGTTCCCGCCCAGGATCTTGCGGCAATCTTCGGCCGAATACCCGCGCGCCATCAACGCTTCGGTGATCTTGGGCAAATCGGCCGCCGAGTCAATGCCCTCCGGCAACTGGCCGCTGACGCCGTCGAAGTCCGAGCCGAGTCCGACATGGTCCACGCCGGCAACCTTGGCGATGTGGTCGATGTGGTCGATCAACATCGACAGCGGCGGGCGCGGGATCCGGTCCGCGTACTGGCGCTGAATCTTGGAGATATCGTCGTACGTGACCTCCTTGCCTTCAGCCTTGGCCTTGTCCTTCAGCTCCTGGACGACCTTGTCTACCTCCGGCTCCATCGCCCTCTGCGCGTCGCGATAGGCCTGCGACACGAACCCGGAGTAGAAGTTCACCTGCACCACGCCGCCCTTCGAGCTGGGCCCGCCGGAATTCGCCACCGCGCGCAGCATGTCGTCGGTCATGTTGCGCGGTGCGTCGCACAGCGCGCGCGCGCCCGAGTGCGAGGCGATCACCGGAGCCCGCGAAATAACCAGCGTGCGATAGAACGTCCGGTCGGAGACGTGCGAGATGTCGACCATCATTCCCAGCCGGTTCATCTCGTAGACAACATCCTTGCCAAACTCGCTCAGTCCTTCTTTTGTGTGGGGAATCGACGGATCGTTGATGTCGCCTGAACTGTCGGCCCATCCATTCGAGTTCGACCACGTCAGCGTCATGTAGCGCACGCCCAGCGCGTAGAACTGGCGCAGCAGCGCAATCGAGTCCTCAATGGAGTGGCCGCCTTCGATGCCCATCAGCGCTGCAAACTTGTGCTCGCGATGCGCCCGCTCGATGTCCGCCGGCGATGCCGCGAAGTCGATCTGATCGGAGTGCTTCGCCACCTGCTGCTTTACTGAGTCGATCAACACCAGCGTCCGGCGCGCATATTGGCCCTTGAAAAGCGACGGCTCAACCCAGATCGAGAAAAACTCCGCGCCCAGGCCGCCCTTGTGAATCGAGTCGAGATTCATGTTGCCGCCGCCGAGCGCATCGCCGAGGTCGAAGTTCTCGTCGGCAAATCGCTGCGGCGTGTCGGCATGCGTATCGATGACGATGGCCGAACGATGCACGGCCGATGCGTCCAGCTTGACAGGCATCTTCTTCGGTTCCTCGTGGCTCGAAGCTTGTCCAATGAGCGAAGCGGGCAGCAAAACGAGAAGCAGGAGTGCTGGCATGAGTTGTTTGTGCATAGGCTTGGCGTCAGTATAGCCCGGCAGTGGTGCGATTCGGTCCCTTCGGCCGGCGCACGGCGGGTTCCTGCGAAGATAGCGCGGTGTAGATGCCGGGTGTTCCGTTTTACGAAACCGCCGTTGCTGCACCTCGATCGACTGTTCTCAGGCGCAGGCACACAGTTGCGCCTTTCCGGATCCGGCACATCATCCGTTCACTCTCCCATGGAGTACCTGCTCCGGAAATCACACTGGCGCTGTCGCGCAACGTGCGCTCGGAACTTCGATTGGCTGGGGGATCGCTATTTGTGATTCTTGTTCGCTGCCTCGGCGGCCGCCTTCAGTTCGTTGCTGGCCTGCTCGAGAAGCTGCTTGGCACGAGCCGCGTGGCCCTCCATGTCGAATTCGTTGGCTTGCTGCGCGGCCGAGACCTTTTCATAAGCCTGTGCGGCGAGCCGCTGTGCCGCGGCCAGGTTGGGATGCCGCGCGCCGCTCACGTTGCGCGCGGGCTGCGCAAGCGTGAAGCCGCAAGCGAGCATTCCGGCGCCAAGGATCCCGCTTAAAAGCAGTCTTCTGGTTGTCATCGGAAAAACCTCCGACGTCACCTTATCAGACCCCTGCAGCAGCTACGCAACAGGAATCTTGGGCAAAATGAAACCGCGGCGGTCCGCGCACTGCACGGCCGCCGCGCACAGAGTCCCTGCGAGGGATTCGAACGCCCCGGAGACGGCTGATCGCTCACGCGCCGGTTCTGGCGATTGATTCAGGGCGGAGTGAAGCGAGCCGCCTGCCTGTTTCAAAGCCGGAGATCCGACTAGCGGCGGTTCGCGGTCTCGGCAGCCTCTTTCAGTTCCGCCGCCGCGTCCACAAGCATCTTTCTCGCGCGCTCGGCGTGACCGTTCATGTCGTAGTCGTTGGCGTGTTGCGCCTCGTTGATCTCTCGGAACGCCTCACGGATGTGATGTTGCGCCGCCGCTAGATGAGGATGCAGGCCAGGGTTGACGTTTTCGACCGGGGGATTCTGCGCAATTAAGATGCCGCCAGCCAGCAGTCCGAAACCTAGAGCGCTGACCAACGCAAGGTTGCGACTTTTCATGGGAATTCCTCCGGGAACCAACATACCAGATGGCTCTTCTTTTGGCGTAAACGGATCGTGACGCAGCCAAGGCAATGCCGCTCCCGATCATTCGTGAGATCAATGTCCACCGCACTCGGCTCGGCCATTTCCTGGGCGACAATCCACGGTGGCGATGGCGCGCGCCGGCGGTCGCGGCATGGCCGATCCATCGACATGGATTCGTCAACACAGGAGCCGTCATGATCCCGATGGCCGCTGCTATGATCGTCGCAATGAAACGCACTCCAACCCTGGCGGTTTGTGCGGCCGGCCTTTGCCTTGTTGCCGGATGCAACAGCGTCTCATTTTTCCTTCCTGTCGTCCCGACCGCGAATGCGCAGTACCGCGCCTATGGCGACTCCATCACGTACGGATACGCTCTCGACGATCCCCTGGCGGAGTCTTATCCCGCGCTGGTCGCCGAATTCGAGCATGTAACCTTTGCCAACAATGCCAACCCCGGAGACGAGGCATGCGATGTCTCCACCCGTCAGATCTTTCCCAATGGCGACAGCCCCACGCTCGCATCCCATCCTGTGTATACGGTCCTGATCGGGACCAACGATGTCGACCGTTACGACGCCGTTACGTACGAGCCCATCTTCACGCTCTGCCACCAGGCGGTGATCTCCTGGCTTGGATTGCCCGCCGAATATAAAGTTCTTGCCGGTGACAAGGGTGTCTCCGCAACAGGGGAGGGCGCGCTCGATACGGCAAACCAATGGCATGCGTGGACGACACTGGGGCAGGGAAGCTCGGTCCGCTTCACCATCATCACGGCGCGCGACGGTCCCATCTATGCATGGACGCTCATCGACGACAGCTCCGATGCGGCCTTTACCTACTCGCTCGATGGAATCGAGGCCGGCTCGGAAGAGTCGCATGTGAAGCCGGACCTGGCCACTCAAAACGGGTCGACAGTCTCGCTGGGTTTTCTGCGAATTGCTGCGGTCCCTGCCGGCACGCACGTCGTTGCCTTTGTCCAGACCAGTGCGGGATCAAGCGGAGTGTCGGTGGTTGGCATCGGTTCGCCGGCCGTCGCTGTTCACGGCGATATTCCAACGGTCCTCGCCGGCACGGTCCCCCGGCAATATCGCCCGACGAATATCGGACACTGCTGGCCAAACGAGCCGGTCTGCCTCTCCTACATCAAGGCGATCGAAGATAACGTCACCATGTTTGCCGGCGACGGACTCAACGTCAGGGTCTTCGACACCTGGAAATACATGCACGCGACGTCCTCCGAGATGCACGATAGTCTGCATCCCAATGCTCTGGGCGAAGAGGAGCTGAGTCATGCGGTGGAAGCCGCGTGGTAGCGGCATAGCCGGCCCATGCGTCCAAATCCCGGCGCGACGATGCCGCGAGTCACGCTGAAACCGCTCGGGGCAACTGCTTGTCGGCGCGGCGGCCCAACAGGCGGCTCTCCATCAGGCGCCATGAGAGCGACGCGTAGCCAATCGTGATGGCCAGCGCCAGTGCTGCCGCGGCCAGCTTCGGCAGGCTTGCCGGCATCAGCGTCTGCACCCCCAGATGGATGAGATACATGGTGTAGCTGATCTGTCCGATGTAGACCAGCGGTTTCACGCGCAGCCAGCCCACCCACTTCCCCGCCAGTGCATACAGCATGAACCCGGCGCAAATGAACAGCGAGCTCTCATAGATGAGCACGTTGCCCAATCGCGTATTACCGTCCGTCGAGATCTGGAACTGCGCGAGAAGGCCGAGGCCGATGAGTCCCAAGGCAGCCAGCACCAGGCCGGCGATGCCTCCCCTGCGAGTCATTGCTTCGCCATTCCGTGCGCGCGCGATCCAGAGCAGAGAGCCCGCCGCCAGCAGATCCATGCGAAACGGAGTCAGTGTGTAGATGGGCCAGTGCTGATGGAAGTGGATCGCTCCGCGCAGAACCGGTGCGGCCGCGATCAGCCCGATGGCCAGCCATCGCAGCCGACGCTCGTCGAGAAAATACACCGCAAATGGCCAGACAAGATAGAACTGTTCCTCTACGGCAAGCGACCACAGCGGGTCGAAGGCCACAGGCCGCGGGATGTGCAGCGGCAGCAGGAGATTCGTGAGCAGTAAATAGAGATACCAGTGCTTCATCCACGCCACACCAAAGAAGAAACTGGCGACGACGAGCCAGAGCAGGTATGGCGCCAGGATTCGCCTTGCGCGGCGCGAATAAAAGTGCGCGAAGAAACCGCTGAGCGTGTGGTGCTTTGCCCCCAGCAGAACGCCGGTGATGAGAAAGCCGGAGAGCACAAAGAACAGGTCCACTCCCATCCACAGCAGCTTGAGCCGGAACGCGTGATGGAAGAAGACAGCCAGGATCGCAAGAGCCCGTATGCCGTCCAACTGGGGGATTCGCTTCATTGAATGGGTTACGCTTGTGCCTCCGGCGTATCTCAAGATTGTAGCCACTTGCGCTGTCCGCCGGAACGGCGTTCGGCCCGCTCCTCTTTCGCGGCTCCGCGTCCAACCCGCCGCGATTCGATCGCCATGTATCCTGATCGCTATGAAGCCGGTCATTCTCATTGTCTGCGGTCTCGCGGCTCTCACGTATGCCGGCGCGCCGTCTCCCGCCCGCCCTGCTCGCGAAGGCACGGATGCACGAGCCCGCGAGTTGATCGAGGCTCTCCATCTCACCGTCTTGCCGCGGGAGTCCGGTTACCTGGGCCTGATCGGCGCATCGGCACAGAAGGTCCATGTCGATGGAAAAGAGCTCGCCATCCAGAGCCAGGTGTATTACATGCTCACGCAGGACCGGCCCATCAACTATCTACATTGGCTTGCGCCCGATGACACGCACATCCTCATTGAGGGCGGCCCGGTCGACTACTTCATCTTTCATCCCGACGGCCGCGCGGAGAAGATCGTTCTCGGCCGCAACGTTGCCGCGGGTGAGCGCCCCGTCGTGGCTGTGCCCGGCGGCTGCTGGAAGGCGCTGCGCCTGCGCGACGGAGCGAGCTATGCGCTGATGGCCAACGCGCTTTCGCCGGAGTTCACTCCCGAACGCGTCCGCATCGGCGAAGGTACGGCCTGGGTGAATCGGTTTTCAGGCTCTGCGCCCTGGGCGGCGCCGGCCTTCCTTCGCACCCTGATTGGTCCGAACTTGCAGCCGTAGCCGCGCTGCGAATAGCATCGCCTCAGAGTATGGAATCGAAATCGAAGGCGACCAAGCATCATTGGATCTACCCCCTTGGCGGCGCCGCACTGCTCAAGAAGGCGCTCGACTGGGAGGACCGCAAGACCCGCCAGGGCAAAAGCTACGCTGTGATCGAGGCATCGCGCGAAGGACCGCCCGCAGGCCGCCTCGCCAATGTCGGCAACCACGATGTGCTCTACGTTTATGCCGATGCGGTGCGCGATGGCCGCCTGGGCGAATGGCAGCTCGACGCAACGCGGCTCGCCGAGCACCTTCGCGGCGAAGGCCTCGATCCGGCCCATTGCTCCGTGAAGGTCTTCGCCTCGTTCAGCGGTGACGACGCCGGAGCCGCACCCTGCTACGCGGAGGCGCTTTACGAGGCGATGCGGCGTGAATTCCCGCACATGACCGTCTTCGGATTCCGCGGCAAGGTCGACACGGAAGGCTTCGACGGACACAAGACCGCAGGCCTCAGTCAAGAGAAATCGGTGGACGGCCTCTCTCGGGAAGACTGGCTCGAGAGAGGCGCCCGCGCCCGCGATAACCGTATCCAGTTCCCTCCGAGCCATTCGATCGAAGACGACTGACGGTCAGCAAAAGCGCCTCAGCCCTGGCCCTCCCAGTGCACAACGGTCCAGGTGGCATCGATGCCTTTCGGGCTGGACTTGGTTTTGCGCGCGCCTACCTCGCACCATGTCCCTTTGTCCATGTCGATCGCGCCGCTCTTGGCGTGCCGAACCGCACCCTCCCGCGACTTGCCGAAATTCCACTTGAGCGTGACCAGCGCTGAGCCCTTCGTGGTGGGCGTGTCCGCCAAGTCGTTCTTGGCGTCGACGGCGAGGATCGAATCGGCCACCGCCTTCTCGAACTCGTTCTTCGGAATCCAGTTCAGCACGATGCAGCTGCTCTCCGATGCCGGGCTGCCCGCCAGCGGATTGACCTCCGGCTTGCCTTCGCTCGTCCGCTCGGAGACATACTTGGTCAGAAAGCCGCCAACGCATTTCGTGCATCCGCTGACTTGGCAGGTCCCTGTCTTGGAGTGCCCGCTGCCGATGGGATTGTTCTTGCGAGGATGTCCGCATCGGGCGCAAAGATCCGTGTCTTCCGGTCCTTCGCGGACCTTGAGTATCTTGAGAATCTTGGCGTCCAGCAGTTGCTTCTGCGCCGCGGCGAGGATCTCGCCTTCGCTGGTGCCCTTGGGCATCTTCAAGGTCAGGTCCGCGATCGCGGCCTTCAGCTTGGAGTCCTTCTTCGAAAATGTGGCCAGATGCTTTTTCGAGAAGTTGCTTTCAAACTTGATCAGATACTTGCGGCCGCCGGCCGATGTGATGTTGAACTCCTCGTTGGCGGTGGCATGGCGAGTCCAGCTCACTTCCTTGGCGCCGGGTTTTGTGTACGCCTGGTAATGCAGCAGCGAAGCTGCAGAATCTCCCGGCTGTTGCATGACGGTGGGGGAAGACATGGGGTTTCTCCAGGAATGTCGTTTGCCACGGTGAGTGTAGCGCACTCAGAACGGCGTCCGCAAAACAAATTCCCCTTACATTCAAACCTTGGTTTCCGGGATCGTAAGTCGGCGGCGAATGCTGAGCCATGAGGCCGGCGACCCCTCGCCGTCGCGGTTACCGGGTCAGTTCGAAGCGATTCCAGCGGTTTCGAAACAGGCCCCGTTGGAATTCGAACGACGGGAGGTTTTCCCAGGAAACGGACGAGATTTCAACTGCATTCAGAGTCGGGAATCGGTTCGACCGGACGGCTAAAATTGTACCTAGCCATGGCCGAGTTCACCCACCTGCACTTGCACACGGAATACTCCCTCCTTGACGGCGCCTGCGACCTCACCAAACTTGTCGATCGTGTTGCCGCGCTGGGCCAGAAATCGGTCGCCATGACCGACCACGGCAACATCTACGGTGCGGTGCACTTCTTTGAGGCGGCCAAGGCCAAAGGCGTCAAGCCCATTCTCGGCTGCGAACTCTATATCAGCAAGAACGAGGATCATCGCGCGCCCGGCGAGGGCGACGACAACAACCACCTTCTCGTGCTCGCGGAAAACGAGGAAGGCTATCGCAATCTGATCCGCATCACTTCCGAGGCTTCGCTGCACGGCTTTTACCGCAAGCCGCGCGTCAGCAAGCGCTACCTGGCCGAGAACGCGAAAGGCCTCATCGGCTTCTCCGGTTGCCTGAGCGGCGAGCTGTGCGAAGAATTGCTCGCCGGCAACTACGACAAGGCGAAATCGGTTGCTGGCCAATATCGCGACATCTTCGGCCCGGGCAACTTCTACCTCGAGATCCAGGACCAGGGCCTGGAGCAAGAGAAGCGAATTCACGCCGACCTCTACCGCCTCGAGCGCGAACTCGGCATCCCGCTTGTTGCCACCAATGATTCGCACTACCTCTGCGGCGAGGACTCGCACGCTCACGACGTGATGCTCTGCGTGCAGACCGGCGCCAAGATTCACGACAAGGAGCGGTTCCGTTTCGACAGCGATCAGTTCTTTGTCAAGGGCGCCGATGAAATGGCGCGCCTCTTTCCCGATCAGCCGGACGTGCTCCAGCGCACCGTGGAAATCGCTGAGCGCTGCCACCTCAAGCTCGGCAAGGTCGACAATCCCTTCCCCGAGTTCGCCGTCCCGTCCGGTCACACCATCGACAGCTACTTCGAGGACGTGTGCCGCGAAGGATTCAAGAAGCGGCTCGAGACCTCCATCCGCAATCTCGAGGTTCGCGGCATCCAGCGCTCTCCGATCCAGGCCTATGAGGCGCGCCTCAATCATGAGATCGCCATCATCAAGCAGATGAAGTACTCCGGCTACTTCCTCATTGTCTGGGACTTCATCAAATATGCCCGCGACCATGGCATTCCTGTCGGCCCGGGCCGCGGCTCGGCGGCCGGTTCGCTGGTGGCCTACGTCATGGAAATCACCAACATCGATCCGCTGCAGAACGTGCTCCTGTTCGAACGCTTCCTCAATCCCGAGCGCGTCTCCATGCCCGATATCGACGTGGATTTCTGCATGAACCGCCGCGGCGAGGTGATCGATTACGTCACGCGCAAATATGGCCGCGAACAGGTGGCGCAGATCATCACCTTCAACACCATGGCGGCCAAAGCATCGATCAAGGATTGCGGCCGCGCGCTCGACATTCCCTACGGCGACGTCGACCGCATCGCCAAGCTGGTGCCGGCGACGATCGGCATGACGCTGGAGAAGGCGCTCCAGGAGGCGCCCGAGCTCGCCAAGGCCTATGAGAACGACAAGACCATCCGCGAACTGATCGACACCGCAAAGAAGCTCGAAGGCCTCGTCCGCGGCTCCGGAGTGCACGCGGCCGGCGTTGTCATTGCGCCGCGCCCGCTCACCGAGCTGGTTCCGGTAGCCAAGACGAAGAACGATGAAATCGTGACCGCTTATGACATGAAGGCGGTCGAGAAGATGGGCCTGCTCAAGATGGACTTCCTCGGGCTCACCACCCTCACCGTCATTGACGACTGCCTGAAGCTCATTGACCGGAAACGCGGCGAGAAACTCGACATCGAAGCCATTCCTCAGAATGATCCGGAGACATTCAAGAAGGTCTTCCACGCCGCGCTTACGTCGGGAGTCTTCCAGTTCGAGTCCGGCGGCATGCGCGACGTCCTTCGCCGCTACAAGCCGGACAAGGTGGAAGAGCTCACCGCGCTCAACGCGCTCTACAGGCCAGGCCCGATGAGCATGATCGACGACTTCATCGAGCGCAAGTGGGGCCGCAAGAAAGTCGAGTACATGCTGCCCGAGCTCGAAGACATCCTGAAAGAAACGCTCGGCGTCATGGTCTACCAGGAACAGGTCATGCAGATCGCCAACGTTCTCGCCAGCTACTCGCTGGGCGAGGCCGATCTGCTGCGCCGCGCCATGGGCAAGAAGGATCCCGTGGAGATGGCCAAGCAGCGCGACCGGTTCGTCGACGGCGCGGAGAAGCTGGGCCACAAACGAGCGATCGCCGGCGAAATCTTCGACCTGATGGAGAAGTTCGCGGGCTACGGATTCAACAAGTCGCACTCCGCGGCCTACGCGTTGCTCGCCTACCAGACCGCTTACCTCAAGACGCATTATCCGGTCGAGTTCATGGCCGCGCTGCTCACGTCGGAAACATCGAAGCCCGAGAATGTCGTCAAGTACATCCAGGAATGCCGCGAGATGGGCATCGCCGTCGAGCCGCCCGATGTGCAGGTCTCCGGCGCGCAGTTCACGCCGCACGGAGAGGCCATCCGCTTCGGCCTCGCCGCCGTGAAAAACGTCGGCGGCAACGCGATCGAGTCCATCATTAAGGCCCGCGAAGAGGCCGGCGGACGGTTCTCAAGCTTCTGGGAATTCTGCGAGAAGATCGATCTCCGCCTGATGAACTCGCGCGTGATCGAATCGCTCATCAAGGCCGGTGCCCTGGACTCATTCGGCGCGCGCGGTCCGCTGATGAAGGCGGTAGCTCCCGCGATGGAGCGTGCGCAGAAGGCGCAGCGCGATCGGGCGCAGGGGCAGAGCGGCCTGTTCGGCCTCTTCGACGAGGGACCCAGAGCCGCCCACGGCGCCGACGATCTGCCGCGCGTGCCCGACTGGGAAGAAAGCGAGCGTCTCGCCAATGAGAAGGAGGTGCTGGGCTTTTTTGTCTCCGGCCATCCGCTCGACAAATACGCGGAAAAGATTCGCAATCTCACCGGCGTGATCTCCATCGCCGAGGCGCTCGAGCGCAAGCCCGCCGAGCGCCGCTGGGGTTCGCAGAATGACTCGGCGGACGAGGTCCTCGTCGCCGGCATCATCCACGGCTTGCGGGTTCAAAAAACGCGCCGCGATCAGAAGCTCTACGGGCAGGCCTCGCTCGAAGATGCGAGTGGCAAGATCGACCTGATCGCCTTCCCGCGCGACTACGAGCGGCTGGCCGATTCGCTGAAAATCGAAGTGCCGGTGCTCGTGCGCGGCGTCATTTCGGGCGACGAGGAGTCAGTCAAGATATCGGTGGTTTCCATTCAGCCGCTCGAAGACGTGCAGGTGAAGCTGCCTGGCGCAATTCGCATTCGCATCAACCTCGACCGCGCCACGGACGAAATGCTCTGCGGCCTGAAAAGCGCTGCCGACGCAGCGCCCGGCCCCGGCAAGGTGATGCTGCATTTGGAGAAGAGAGGCGAGTACGCGGTCGTTCTTGAACCCGAAGGCTTGAGCGTCGCTGCCGATCGCGGCTGGGTGGAGCGCGTCGAGGAACTGCTCGGCAAGGGATGCGTGCAGGCGGTCAGTTGAGGCCTGACCAAACGATGCGGGGCATTGTCCGCGAACCCGTTGCGCGAGTCAGCACTTCCCACAGAGCACCGCCGCCCAGCGGCGTACGTCTTCCGTCCCAAGCTTCTTGCCGCGCGCTTCACTCGCCGCCAATTGCACCGCAAAGTTTCCGATGGTCGAGCTCTCCGCCTCGCCGGCTTCGACCTGCATGCCGGTCCGCTCGGCAGTCAGCTCCGTGAGCAGTCTGTTCTTGCTGCCGCCGCCCAGCACGTGGATGCGATCGAGCTTGCGGCCCAGCATTTCCTGGAGATTCTTCAGCGCGCCGGCGTAGCGGCTTGCCAGGCTCTCAAAGATCACCCTTGCAAACACGGGCTCATTGCCTGCTTCGTCGGGAATGGGCGCAAAGCCGCGCGATTGCAACTCGTGATTGATTCGCCCGGGCATCTGCCCGTCCAACAGGAGCGGCTCGGCATCCACATCGATCGTCCCGCTGGCGGTGCGGGTGGACGCTTCCTGCACCAGGTCCTCGATGAACCACGCGCGCCCGTCCGCGGCCCAGCTATCCATGCACTGTTTCACGATCCACATGCCGTTCACGTTCGTATGGAAGCAGAACCCTCCGGCCGCTGCGCCTTGATTGGTGTACCGCGCGCGCATCGCCTCGAGCTTCAGGATCGGTTCCTCGACCAGCGTGCCCACCAGGGACCACGTCCCCGAGCAGATATAGGCGCAGCAATCAAGCGACGTGGGAATTCCGGCGATGGCCGACGCCGTATCATGACAAGCCGGGGCAATCAGCTCCGTCTCTCGATAGGCGTCCAGCCCGGCCAGCGGCCCCTGCACGCGCCCGAGCGACGTTCCAGCCTGGACAATCGGGGGCGCGGCCTCGATGGGAATACCCAGCAGCCGAAATAACTCCGCATCCCAGTCCCCGGTCCGCGGATCGACCAGCCCGCTGTGCGTTGCGTTGGTGTACTCTGCCACGCGGCGTCCGCCGAGCCAGTGCATCACATACTCCGGAAAGCAGGCCCACGGCGCTTTCGCGTCGATACCGCTGGCCGGGTCGGCCATCAACTGGTAGATCGAGTTGATGCGCAGAGGCTGAGCGCCGATGCGCTCAAACAGCATCTCCGGCGACGCGATCGCGTCGGCTCTTTCCTTCGACGCAATCGTTCTTTCGTCGCGATAGCAGTGCGGCTCGGCGATGGGCGCTCCGCCGGCGCCGAGCCGGACATAATCCACGGCCCAGCCATCGACCGCGATCGAAGCTATCCCCTCCGGCGCAGCCACTGCCGCCCGGCGCAACCCCTCCTCGATCCCCTGCAGAATCTGTTCGAGCGGCCAGCGCAGCGACGATCCGCGATGCACGGGCCCATTCGCGACGCGATGAACGAGGTCGACCGTTGGCCCCTTGTCACTCCACCGTAGCAGCGATACCCGGCAGCTCTCCGCGCCGAGATCAATGGCAACCCTTGCTTTCGCTTCGCCAGGGCTCGGTCGATCCTCGTTCGAACTCATCGCAAAAACGCCTCCTTCAATCCGCCGTCCACCGGAATCAGGTGGCCCGTCGTGCATCGTGCCTTGGGTCCAGCCAGGAAGAGAATGGCTTCCGCGCAGTCCGCCGGATCGATGGCCTGGTGAGTGAGTGACCGCTCCGCGTAGAAGTCGGCGAGCAGGCTGCGCAACTCGTCATCGCTGAGCGATTCATCGAATGGGATCGTGTACTTGGTGAGCGACGCCATCACGCGATCCCGCGGAAACATCGTCGAACCCCTCACCACCGTTGCCGGACTGATTCCGTTCACGCGCACGTTGGGCGCGAGCAGAATCGAAAGTTCGCGGATGAGGTGCGACAACGCCGCCTTGCTCACGTCGTAGGCTTCGCTGCCATGCTTGGGGACCACGGCATTCGCCGAGCTCGTCAGCACAATTGAGCCGTCCAGCCCCTGCTCGGCGAAGATCTCCTGCGCCTCATCGGCGAGCAGATAGTTGGCTGTGACGTTCACTTCCAGTGTCTTCGCCCATTGCGCGTCGGTGATCACGCCATCCGGCGAAGAAGGGAACAGGGCCGCGGTGTTGACCAGGATATCGACCCCGCCGAATGCCGATACGGTCGCATCGAAGGCCTTGTGGATCTCCGGGCGCTGTGTGATGTCCACACCCGAACAGACGGCAAACTCGTCCGGCGCAAAGGCTCTCAGCTCCTCTGCGACGCGGCAGCATGCGGCTGCATCGCGGTCGGCAACCACTACATGCGCGCCGAGCCGGCACGCTTTGATGGCCACTTCCCGGCCAATCCCGCTGCCTCCGCCCACCACAACTACAATGCGCCGGCTCAATTCTTTTTCCGGGGGCTGGCGGCGAATCTTGGCTTCTTCGAGCGCCCAGTACTCGATCTTGAACGCCTCATGCGCAGGCAGCGCCACATAATTCGAATGGACCTTGAACTCCGCCGGATCGAAACCCTCGCCGCATTGCGGCAGCGTTCCGGCAATATCGCCATCGCCCAGCAGGCTGGCGCCTTCCATCACGTGAATCGCGTTGGTGTAGAACTCGCCGGCGATGCGCGCCTCGGTCTTGCTCTTGCCGAAGCTGAACATGCCCATTCCGGGGATCAGGACCACCGTCGGATTGGGATCGCGCAGGGCCGGCGAGTCCGGCGTGGCGAATGCACGGTAATATTCGCCGTACTGCTCGCGATACTTCTTCAGCGATTCCTCAATGCGCGTCTTCAACGCGTCCAGATCTTCATTGGCAGCCCATGGCACAAACATCGGGCGGATCTTGGTCCGGATGAAGTGGTCCGGACAGCTCGTTCCCAGAAACGCCAGAGTCTCCGCATCCGCTGAATTCACGAATTGCAGCACATCCGCGGCGTCGGAGAAGCTCGCAATCATCCGCTTTTTCTCGCTGACCCGTCCGCGAAGAAACGGCGCAACGCGAGTCGCAAGCTCTTTGCGGTCGGCGCGCGCCGGTACGGCCTCACCGCCGAAACGCATCGCGCCCCTGGCGCTGCCATGCCGCGCGATGAACTGCCCGAGCTGGTCGATGATCGTGATCGTATTCAGGTAGCACTCGCGCTGCGTCTCACCCCAGGTGAACAGCCCGTGGCCGCCGAGCACGATCCCGTCGCAGTCCGGGTTGGCGGCGACAGCGCGCTTCATCATCATGCCCAGCTCGAAACCCGGCCGCTGCCAGGCCAGCCACACCAGTTTGTGGCCGAACTCGCGATTGAACTCCTCCATCTTTGCCTTGCCGTTGCCCGAGGCAGCCAGTGCGATGCCCCAGTCGGGATGCAGGTGGTCGACATGCGGGAAGGGAAGAAAACCGTGCAGCGGCGTGTCGATCGACGCCGCGACGGGGTTCTTGCCGAACGTGCACAGCGGATACATTTCCGCCATCTCGTCTTCGGTATCGACGCCTTTGTAGAGATGCTCCAGCGCGCGCAGCTTGTCCAGAAAGAGCGTGGCAAAGCCCGGGCGCTTGATGCTGCCCAGGTCGCCTCCCGAGCCCTTCACCCAAAGCACCTGCACGGGCTCTCCGGTCAGCGGGTCGGTCTCCCCAATCTTCGAGCTGGTGTTGCCGCCGGCAAAGTTGGTGATTCGCAGGTCGGAACCAAGCAGGTTCGACCGGTAGCGCAACAGTTCAGGCTCGTCAAGCGTGGCGGCTACTTTCGGGTCCCATAGGTCTTCGAGGAACCTCAATGTCGGGGAAGCTACAGTCGCAGAGATCATACGCACCTTGCCGTTCGAGGGGAATCAGTGGGCATTTCCTGGATTTCCCTGGGCCCGGAGCGCACGGGCCGGCGCCGGGAGAGTTCTGGGACGTAGGCGCGACTCCCTGGCTCCGTCCGGAATTCAAGCTCGAGCGAGGCGCCCAGGAAATGCCCGAGAACTCACACTCGATCATACACCCGATAGCAATAGGGAATCAGTTTCGGATGGGAACTGGTCTGTAATCGTTCATCAGGCCCGTGGCGCCAGGCGCCAAGCCGGGCTTGGACGCCTTAACCGGCCTTCTGCTTTGACATCTTCTTGTCGAGGTACATGGAGGAGTCGGCCTGGGCGAGCAGCTCCTCAATGGAATCCCCTTCGTGCCAGTCCGCGCATCCGATCGCCGCGTCGACGTGAAGCACAACCGGGCTCTTGGCTCCGGCGCGGATCGTGTATTTGCCGAACACCCATTCCTGGATCCTCTGGATATGCGCTTTCGCCGCTTCCGCCGTGCAGGTGAGAACAACGAGAAACTCGTCTCCTCCCCAGCGCCCGACAAGGTCGCCGGATCGCGTATTCAGCTGCAGCTCCATTCCAAACTGCTTCAGCAGGTCGTCGCCGGCCAGATGTCCGTGCTGGTCATTGACCTCCTTGAAGCGGTTCAGGTCGAGCAGCACCACGCAAAACTCCTGGTTGTTGGCGATGTTCCATTGGATCCGCTCTTCAACGCTGCGCCGGTTGGGCAGGCCGGTCAGTTCATCCTTCAGCGCCAGGTGCTCCGCGGATTTCAGCCGCGTCTCGTAAATTGAAATCTCCGTCCGCAGGCTCGATACCAACTCCTGATTCTCGCGCGTCATCTGGTCGACGCTGCTCTTCAGCTCCGCGACGCGCGAGACCAGTGTGGACCGGATCTGTGTCAGGTCGTTGAGGTCGGCAATCTTTTCCAGGCGCCCCGTCAGGTCCTTGAAGCGGCTCGAATAGCCCTGGTCGCGGCTGCCTACCGATTCAGCCGTCTTGGCGAGGGCGAGAAGCAGCTCCTTCACTTCGGTGGCGCGTGCCTTGAAGTGTTCCGAGGTACGGGCTCCCCATTCCTGAAGCTGGATTTCGACCTGCTGTTCGGTCTTCTTGATCGAGTCCGAAGAATAGTTGACGGATAGCCGGCGTTCAAAAGCGCGGAGGTTTCGTTCGAGATCCAAGCCGAGCCCGGGAGCCACTTGCACGGCGCACTTGCCAATGGCGATCAGAATCGAGCGGAAGCTCTCCATGGTCGCGGCCGAGATTCCGTCGGAGTCGGTTGCGGAAGGGATTAAGCCCGGCCGGTCGAGATCGAGATACTTCTTAAGAGAGATCATCCAGGAATTCTCCAAGTCGGCTTTCATGGCTCGGCGAATCGATGCTGTTGGGTCGGGTCCCCGGCCTCAAAAAACAGCAGGGATGGGTGCGAACGGCCACGGTGAGCCCAGACCGCGGCGCGGGCGCGCCCGATGCTCATGCTGAACGGGGTTACTATCGGCACATTCCGGACGTGAATCCAGAGGTGCCGCCGGATTTTTGCCGTCCTTTGACAGATTGGGCATGATTCGCGGATAAAACCGCGAGGAATTCAGAGTGCCGGCGTCAATCCAGGACCAGCCGGGTCCATCCTGATTCGTCGAGGATTTCGTCATGGATTGCGATCGCGGCCTACTCCTCGCCCTGCGCTCCCATGCTCTCCGGAGTGACCACGCGATGCCGGACATAGTTGTAAGGCGGAATCGTGTAGCCGCGCAGCAGGGCGATGCCAAGCTGGATCAACCGCGGCCCGTAGCTCTCCGCTTCGTGCGAGATCGAGCCGATGATGGCGCTCTTGCCCGACCGCATCTCTTCGAGGATCTCCGGAATGCAATCCTGGCCGGCAATCGCGAACTCCGGCTCGCGATCGGCCTGCCGGGCGGCCTCCAGCACGCCGAGTGCGCTTGAATCGGTGGCTGCGGCGACCAGAATCCGTTGTCCCTTGCGCTGGGCGCGCAGAAAGTCGGCAACCGCCAGCTGGCTGGGCTGCCGCATGCCGCGGCCCTCGAGGCGGAGGAACCGGTCGGAAGGCAGGTCTGGGAGCCGTTCGCGGATGCCGTCGAATGCGCCTGTCACCCGGGCTTCCACAAAGCTGCCTGCCTCGGAGAATCCGATGCCCAGAATCCAGTCCACTTTGCCCTTCCACTTGCGCAGAGCGTGCTGCGCCAGCAGCGTGCCGGCCTCGTAACCCACATCGAAATTGTCCACACCGAAATAAGTCGCATTGGGGTGCGGAACATCGATCGCGACCAGAGGAATGTCGGCCTTCTTCAGTATGTGCGCCACGCGCGGCGCTACCCGCTCCTCCACCTGGAATTCGAGCACGAGGTCGACCCGCTTGGCGACGAATTCCTCTGCATTCTGGATGGCGATGTCGGGGTCGTAGCGGTTGTCGAGGGTCAACAGTTCCACGCCTGCCGCGGCTGCCGCTTGCGTGATCGAGTGGCCCACCGCAACGGAAAACGGCATTTCGCCGCTCTGCGCGGCAAAGCCGAACCGCAGCCGCCGCGGACGCGAGACAAGCCGGTAAAGCCCGTTTTGCGCCTGCGCAACATAACCGCGATGCACCAATGTCTTGAGTATGCGGTAGACGCTCGTCTTCGAGATCTGTGTCTTCTGGTAAACGTCTTCGAGCGTCACGGGAGCGTGGCTTTGTTCCAGAAGCTCCAGCACGTCGAGCGCTTTGGAGAGAATGGGGATCAGGTACAGCCGTTTGATCTTTGCCTTGGGCAACTTCTCGTCCCCCTGAACGTTTCTCGATCAACCAATGCACAAGCGTCCGGCACGGCCAGGTGCGCCATGAGTCGGCTGCCATGCCGGATGAGGAATGGGCATAGGCCCGCTGGAGGCTCGCGAGTGCCGTTTTCCTGAAGAAATCGGCGCCTTGCACACCGCCGGGTTCCCTACCAACACTCCTGATCCGGCCGGGAGTCCATCCCGGTTTTGCCGTTCGCCGCCCGCCGGACAGCGCTCATGAGCGCGCCGTAATAACTCGCGGCACAACCCACTTACGCCCCCGGAACGTGATCCGGATGGATTTGGATCAGGTCGTAACCGAGCTTTAATGAATAAGAATAACGTGTTTCCCCGGCGAATTCTGTCAGGAAATCGTTAGAGTTCGCCGGATCATAACCTAGGCATAACTGCTCACCGCCGATTGGCGGCTTCCCCGTTCGCGGCTGATTCGCTCGACATAGCCATCTTTCCTCAGCGCGGCCAGCGGATCGGCAGGCAGGCCACGCGCTTCGCGCCACCCAGCCACCAGCGGCCGCACATCCTGCCAGAACGCGCCGCGCAGCGTCTCCTCCGCGGCTACGAGATCGCAGGAATGCTGATATGCCGAGAGCTGGTCGCGGTCGACCAGGGCTGCCTTCACCCACAGCTCCTGTGCCGTCACGACAGTCTGCACCATCGCTTCCACTTTTCCCTTCAGGTTGTGGCTCTGGTCGATCATATAGGCGATGTCCATGTCGATTCCGTCGGCCTGGGCCGAATGGATTTCATGGAAGATGCGGAAGATCTGATAGGGATCGATCGAACCCAGCGTCAGGTCGTCGTCGGCATAGCGCCGGTCGTTGAAGTGGAAGCCGCCCAGCAGCCCGGTGTGCAGCAGCCAGGCCACGATCTGCTCGATATTCTGCGCGGCGTAGTGATGACCGGTGTCGACCAGAACCCGGGCCTGCGGTCCGGCCTCGCGAGCCAGATGAGACGACATCCCCCAGTCGGCAATGTCCGTATGGTAAAACGCCGGCTCGAACGGCTTGTACTCCACCAGCAGCCGCTGTCCCGGAGCGAGCCGGTCGTGGCAGGCATGCAGCGCCTCCTCCAGCCATGCGATGCGCTTGCGGATGCTTTGCGAGCCGGGATAGTTCGAGCCGTCCGGCAGCCAGAGGGAAACGTCGCGGCTTCCCAATTGCTTGGCGATTTCGATCGAGTCCAGCATATGGCCGATCGCCTGCTCGCGGATCGCTGCGCTCGGATTACACAGCGACCCGTACTTGTACTCCTGGTCCTGGAAGAGATTGGGATTGATCGAGCCGGCGCGGATGCCCGTCTTTCGCTCCAGATCCTGCACGGTCACCGCATCGTCGATGCCGCTGGGCAAGTCCCACAGGACATGCAGGGCAAGCGTCGGCGTTGAGCCGGTCAGACGGTGCACCTCGGCAGCATCGGCGAACTTCTCCTCGATCGTGAATGCCGCGCCAGCCTGCAGGAACTTGCCGAACCGCGTGCCAGTATTGGCGAATCCCCAGGATGGAATCTCAATCTGCAATGAATCCAAGGCCTGACCGGCCCTGTCGAAAAGTGCGGATTCCGAGTTTGCCATGATTGCCTGCCTCACCTGGAATTGAGCCGGAGTGCCGGCTCGGGTTTACATGTGGTCGCGCACCAGGATCACGGCCAGAAATCGTGGCCCATGCACGCCCTTGATTCGTGTCATTTCAATGTCCGCCGTTGCACTGGGACCGGAAATCCACGTCACCAGCGGCGGCGCCTGGTCGCAGCGGCCGAAATACTCAGGCAGTGTCTCCACAACTTGGCTTGAATACAGGATGCACAGATGCCAGTCCGGGAGCAGGGAAAGGATGCGCCGGCCCTCTCGTCCGCCATGGTGAAGCACAATCGTTCCTGAATTGGCTACGCCGCAGGCGGCTCCGGTCACTACGCCGTCGGCGTCTTCGACCTCGCCGGTCTCAAGCCCGCCGCCGGTCTTCCACTCATAGCCCGCCGTCAGCCACTCCTTCGGCAAACCCTCCGCTGCCACAAAGCGCTTCCGCCCGCTGCGTTCCAGCTGCGCAGCGATTGCATCCGGCAACTCGTCCGGCGTACACTCCACCACCTCCGAGTCGTACTCGCGCAGACGTTCAACCATCAGTTGAAGGCGAGCCTCGATGTCCAGCTTGCCGCCGCGCTCATAGTTGCGAGGCAGCCCGGAGTAGGCCGCCTCGCGGCCGGCCGTCTTGCCTCCGGCTTCCCGGATGCGATCCAGGATCATCTCGCGCGAAGCTGCAGACGCGTTCATCGGCCCTCCTTCGCGCGTGCCGCCCACCATTGCCGGAAGGTCCGGTCCGGCAATCCTCGCAAATCGCGCGTCGTTGTCCAGCGGCCGCCCACGCCGGGCAGCGAATGAATCCATCCGTCCTTTCGCGTGAAGAATCGCAGTCCGATCCTTCCCCACCACTGCGCCACGCCGAACAGCCAGGCACTGGAGAAGATGAGATTCGCAACGCGCAGTCCCACATACAGCGGATCGAAAAACCGCGCCCCCTCCTTGCGTTCGCGATCCGTCACCTTGGCGCGGAGATCGATCAGCACCTCGGGGATGTTGATCTTGACCGGGCACACTTCGTAGCATGCCCCGCAGAGCGAAGAAGCGTAGGGCAGCGATTGCGCATGTTCGAGCTTCATCAGCTGCGGCGTGAGGATGGCTCCGATCGGCCCCGGATACACCGACCCATACGCATGCCCGCCGGTCTGCCGGTACACCGGGCAGGCGTTCATGCAGGCCGCACAGCGAATGCACTTCAGCGTCTGTCGCTCGATCTTGTGGCGAAGCATCGCCGAGCGGCCGTTGTCGAGCAGAACGACGTGAAAGTTCTGCGGCCCATCGCCCGGCGTAACGCCCGTCCAGAGCGACGTATAGGGATTCATCCGCTCGCCGGTAGCCGACCGCGCCAGCACCTGAAGCATGACTTCCAGATCCTGGTACCTGGGCAGGACTTTTTCGATGCCGATCAGCGAGATCAGCGTCTTCGGCAGCGTCAGGCACATCCGCCCATTGCCCTCGGACTCGACCACCGCAACCGAGCCCGTCTCCGCGATGCAGAAGTTCGCTCCGCTGATCGCGGTCGGCACATGGAGAAACTTCTGCCGCAGATAGCTCCGTGCCGCGGCCGTCAGCACCTGAGGTTCATCGGAGAGATCCTTGATCCCCATCTTCCGGGAGAAGATGTCGCGCACCTGCGACCGGCTCACATGCAAAGCCGGCACCACGATGTGCGACGGCTCGTCTTCGCCCAGTTGCAGAATGATCTCGGCGAGATCGGTCTCATAGACCTTGACGCCGCCGGCTTCGAGCGCCGGATTGAGTTGAATCTCCGCCGACGTCATGGTCTTGATCTTGATGACTTCGTGCGCGTCGTGCTGCTTCAGGATGCCGGCGATGATCTGCCGCGCCTCGGCCGCATCGGCCGCCCAGTGGACCTGGCCTCCGGCCGCCGTGCAGCGCTCCTCGAACTGGATCAGGTACTCGTCGAGATGCTCCAGCACATGCGCGCGGACGGCGCTGGCTGCCGACCGCAGTTCTTGCCAGTCCGTCTTCTCCGCCACCAGCCGCGCGCGCTTGGCCTGGATCACATCGATCGCGTGCGCGACATTCTTGCGCAACTGCGGATTGCGCAGCACCGCCAGCGCCGCCTTGGGAAACGGCGGCGCCAGAACCGGGTCCAGCACGACATGGCCGGCCGCGTGGCTCATGCCGCCGCCTCCGCGAGCGCATCTTCCGTGCTGGCCAGGACTTCCGCCATGTGAATCGTTTTCATTCCGGCAAACTGCCGGTGCATCGCGCCGCCCAGGTGCATCAGGCAGCTGTTGTCGAGTGCGGTGCAATACTCTGCGCCCGTGGCCAGCACGTCCTGCAGCTTTACGCCCATCATGGCCGATGAAACTTCGGCGTTCTTCACGCTGAATGTCCCGCCAAACCCGCAGCACCGGTCGAGGTTCTCGAGCGGCGCCAGCTCCAGACCGCGGACTTTGTCGAGTAGCCGGAATGGCCGGTCGCCAAGATGGATCCCGCGCAGTCCATGGCAACTGGCGTGATACGTCACCCTGTGCGGGAAATAGGCTCCCACATCGTCCACTTTCAGCTTATCGATCAGAAACTCGCTCAGCTCGTAGACCCTCGGCATCAGCGCTTCGAAATCGCGCTTGAGCTCGGAATTGCCCAGTTCGTCGATCAGTCCAGGATACTGGTCGCGCATCATGGCGACGCATGAGGAGGAAGGAATAACCACCGTCTCAGCATCCCGGTAGAGCCGCACCAGCCGCTTGGCCTGGGAAAACGCTTCACCGCGGAAGCCCGTATTGGCATGCATTTGCCCGCAGCAGGTCTGCCCGGGGTTGAACTCCAATTCCACTCCCAGCCGTTCCAGCAGCCTTACCACCGCCCTGCCCGTCTCGGGAAAGAGGGTGTCGTTATAGCACGTGATAAATAGTGAAGCGCGCATGGCTGAGGTCAGTCAGCTGACCGGCAATTCGGAAGTGTCATAGTATTCGATAGAAACACGAATTGTCTATTGCAATCGACAAAGAAAATCCTTTCCGTTCCCTGAGCGATAAATTTGTCCACGTCCACTGGCGCCAATTCCGGCTGGTTGCCGCCTTCCATCTCTCCCGGCCGGGCTCAGGCTGCTGCTGCCCCACGTCAACGGCCCGGACTTCTGCACTCAGGCAATCCGGCCGGCAGGGATTTGGTCTAGAATGGGCGGTTCCAATTCCAGGAGGGCCCATGCGGTACGTAAACCATACCGGACCGGCGCGCCTTGTGCGCTCGATCATTGCGCTGCTGTTTCTCTGCATTCTTACTCATTCCCGGCTCGGCGCCCAGGGCGGCGCGGATGACAAGAAGATCGAAGACCTCATCTCCAAGCTCACGCTGGAAGAAAAGATCCATATGCTCTCCGGTTCGACGGTCATGTCGTCCACCGGCGTCGCCCGCCTCGGAATCCCGGCCTTCCGCATGAGCGATGGCCCCATGGGCGCGCACATCCCGGCGCCCTCCACCGCATACGCAGCCGGAATCGGCCTCGCTGCTTCGTGGGATCGCGGGCTTGCCGCTCGCGTCGGCGCGGAGATCGGACGCGATGCCCGGTCACGCGGCGTCAGCTTCGTTCTCGGCCCCGGCGTCAACATATATAGATCCCCACTGAACGGCAGAAACTTCGAGTACTTCGGCGAAGACCCATTTCTGGCCGGGGAGACTGCCGTGTCCTATATCAACGGATTGCAGTCGGAGGGCGTCAGCGCCACCATCAAGCACTACGCCGCCAACAACTCCGAGTACTTCCGCAATACTTCGGATTCGGTCGTCAGCGAGCGCGCCCTTCGTGAAATCTATCTGCCGGCCTTCGAGGCCGCAGTCAAGAAGGGCCACGTCGGGTCCATCATGGATTCCTACAACCTGCTCAACGGCGAGCACGCCACGCAGAACTACCACCTGAATGTCGAGATCGCCAAGCAGCAGTGGGGCTTCGACGGTGTGATGATGTCCGACTGGGGCGCCACCCATGACGGCGTCGCTGCCGCCAAAGCCGGCCTCGATCTCGAGATGCCCTTCGGCCAATTCATGAATGAGCTGACCCTTGTTGCGGCCGTCAAGGATGGCAAAGTCAACGAATCGGTGATCGACGATAAAATCCGCCGCCTGCTCCGCGTCGGCTATCGTTTCGGCTGGATGGCACAGGATCCGCTGGACGAATCGGTTTCCCGCTACAGCCAGCAGGGCCGGCAGGCTGCCCTCCAGGGCGCGCGCGAGGGCATCGTTCTGCTGAAGAACGCCAACAACGTGCTGCCGCTTGACCCCGGCAAAGTGCGCACCATCGCGGTCATTGGCCCCGACGCGTTTCCGGGCTCTCCAACAGCCGGCGGAAGCGGCCAGGTGCCCACCTTTTATACGGTCAGCGCTCTGAAGGGCATCAGCGACCGCCTGGCCACATCGGCGAACGTCCTCTATGACCGGGGTATCCCTCGGCTATCCATCCTGGCCATGCGTTCCGGTTTTTCGCAGGCCGCCGATAAGTTCGTTCCCGGTGTGACCATCGAGACCTTCGACAACCCTCAGTTCTCCGGCAAACCGGTTTCGACGCGCACGGAGATGACGTCGAGTGTCGGCACCAACGTGCTCGACAATCCCGACATGAGCGAGATGATCAACACCGTAACCGCCGACCAGATGATGGCCTTCATGAACCTTGGCGGCCCGCCCCGTTACAACCGCTGGACGGGCTACTACTTCGCCCGTTCCCCCGGCAATTATGTTGTTTTCGTCGAATATCAAGTGAAATACCGCCTCACCATCGACGGCCAGCCCGTCATCGATCATGCGGAGATCCCCAAGTCCGCCTTGGCGCAGACACGCATGGCTCTCACGCCCGGACCGCACAAGGTTGTCCTGGAAGTCCTCAGCCCGCCTGATTTTGGCGAGCCGGTCATCAAGGTTGGCATCGTGCAGGAAGGCACGTTCGTCGATCAGTCCGCGATCGATATAGCCAAGATGGCGGATGCCGTGATCGTTTGTGCCGGCTACGACTCCGAGATCGAGACCGAAGGCGCCGACCGCGAGTTTCAGCTTCCTCCGGGCCAGGACGAGCTGATCGAGAAGATCGCCGCCGCCAACCCGAACACGATCGTCGCCATCACCGCCGGCGGCTCCGTCGACGCCTCACGCTGGATCGACAGGATCGCCGCGTTGCTGCAGAACTGGTATCCCGGCCAGGAAGGCGGCACAGGCTTGGCAGAGGTCCTGTTTGGCGATTTCAACCCCTCTGGCCGGTTACCCATCAGCTGGGAGCGCGACCTCAAGGACAACCCATCGATGCCGTCCTACTATCCCACCCCCGGCACCCTCACCATTCCTTACAAGGACGAGGTCTTCGTCGGGTATCGTGGCTACGAGCACAAAGGCACGCAGCCGCTCTTCCCGTTCGGCTTCGGCCTTTCCTACACCACCTTCAAGTACACTGACCTGCAGATCGCGCCCGGGTCCGGCCCGGGCAGCTACGAGATCGGCTTCGACGTGACGAACGCCGGGCAGCGCGCCGGCGCCGACGTCGCCCAGGTCTACATCAGCGAGGATCATCCGTCGGTTCCGCGGCCGCCGCAGGAGCTCAAGGGGTACGCACGGGTCGAGCTCGCTCCGGGCCAGACCAAACACGTCTCCGTGCCGCTCGACGCCCGCTCGTTCACCTGGTACGACGAGAAGGCCGCCGCGTGGCACGCGGATGCCGGATCGTTCACGGTCCGCGTCAGCCGGTCATCGGCCGGCCCGCAACTCAAGGGGACCATTACCCTTGACCAGCCGATCGTGATTCCCGTCAAGGATGCTCATTGAAGTGAACGTGCAAGCAGGATGGGGCCGTTGACGTATCGCCGCACCCACCCAACCCGAAAGCGGACTCCAACGTGAAGAGGAATGTCGTCCGATTTGCACTCTGCGGGATGCTCCTCGTTACGGTCACCGGTTGCTTCTTCGTGCCGTCTCCCTGGAACGGCGCGTGGAAGCTCGATTCGGCGAAGAGTTCCATGCCGCTGGAGACATTCACCCTCGTCCAGAAACCGTCAGGTGAGTACCACTGGGACAGAGAATCGGTCGGATACGACTTCCGCTGCGATGGGAAGGACTATCCGAGCTATCCCGGTTACTCCGTGTCCTGCTTGCCGGAAGGTGACAGATCGTTTCAGACTACGACAAAGCGCAATGGGGTCAAGATCGCGGATTACCGTTGGGACGTTTCCGCAGACGGCAAAACGCTGACCATCGCATGGGATTATTCAGAAGGGAAGGGTCCGAGCCATCATTCCACCAGGACCTATGATCGTCTGTCTGGCGACAAGGGCCTCGCTGGCGCCTGGCGGGACACGAAGCCTCTCGAATTGAGACCCCAGTTCCTGCAAATCCGGCTTGGCCTCCGAACTTTGAGATTTGCCTATCCACAGGCCCGCCAGATCACCGAACTGACTCTCGACGGCGCGGACGCACCGGTGCGGAGTCCGTCGATCGCCAGCGGATTCACCATGGCCATCCGGCCCCAGGGCGACCGCGAGTTCGCCACGACCTTCAAATCCTCCGGGCGGATCATCCATCAGGGAACACTCGAGCTCAGTGCAGATGGCCGGACCCTCACGGATACGTGGTGGCGCCCCGGCCAACCTGACCGGAAGACGGTCCTGGTTTATCAAAAGCAGTGACTGACCTGAGTAAAGGCTGAATCCGAAGAAACTCTTCGAGCATCAGCGTCCGATAACCTGAAATTCATAATCCGCGCCCGCGTGCAGTTCTATAAATGAATCTCAGATGCGAGTCTTGAAGATATCTCTATTTATTGTTTCCCTTGCCCTCGTCGCCCCGTTTGCGCAGGCGCAACAAGACTTTGCCGAGTCGGAAGCGATACCGGCGGTCACGTCCACGGGCACGATCACCACATTTGCCGGCGGTGGCGTGGGCTGCACGTCGGAGGCGGACACGCTGGGTGACGGCTGCGCCGCTGCCAATGCAACTCTCAAAACGCCCGCCGGCGTCGCTGTCGCGGCCAATGGCGATATCTACATCGCCGACACGCAGAATTACGCCATCCGCAAGGTCGACCACACAACCGGCGTGATCTCGATCGTGGCCGGCCGGGGAAGCTGCTATGCGGGCGGACCCGGGTCCTATTGCGGCGACGGCGGACCCGCCGGAGACTCGCACCTGGCGTTTCCCACGGCGCTGGCATTCGATGTGGCAGGAGACCTCTATATCGCGGACTCGAGCGTGATCCGCAAGATCGATCATGAGACCGGCGTGATCACGCGTGTCGCCGGAGATGTCAACTGCAAAACCAACCCCTGTTCGGTTTACAGCGGCTACTCCGGCGACGGCGGAGCGGCGACACTGGCCATGCTCGACCAGCCCTGGGGCCTGGCCATCGATCCGGCCGGGAACATCTTCATTGCCGATACCCTGAATGGCGCAGTCCGCCTGGTCTCTGAGGCGACGGGCAAGATCTCCACGTATGCGGGCCGGGGAACAGGATGTAAAGGTCAGCTTGACCTCTTTGCCGACGGTTGCCCGCCTGCGGATCTCCCGGAACTGGGCGCCGTCAGAGACGTCGCGTTGGATGCCAAAGGCAACATCTACATTACCGACGTCGCGAATACCCGCGTGCGCAAGGTGGATGCGAAAACGGGACTGGTTTCGACCGTTGCCGGCGGGGGCACCGGATGCACCGGGCAGCTTGACGGTTACGGGGACGGCTGTCCAGGTCCGAAAGCACGGATCCTCTCTCCCCATTCCATTACTTTCAGCCAGGCCGGAGACATGTATTTCACCGATACAGGGAGAAATGTTGTTCTCAAAGTAGGCGCAGCAACGGGTGTCATCTCCCAGGTTGTTGGAAATGGAATCCCCGGGCACACAGGGGACGGGGGGCCGGCCAACTTCGCCGAGTTGGATTTCCCCTGCGAGCTGGCCTTCGACGCTTCGTCACAACTGTATATCGCGGACTATTACACCAACGCCATCCGTAAGGTCGTTTTCCCGGCTCCGCCCGCGACCGCAGCGCCGACATTTACCCCGAAGCCCGGAACGTTCCATTCGACTCAACAGGTCCACATTGCCGATTCGAATGCGAATGCGACGATCTACTACACCATCGACGGCAGCATTCCCAATAAAGGCTCGCGCCAGTACGGTGGACCCATCGCTGTGACCGAATCCACCACCGTCAAGGCCATGGCCATGGCGCCCGGTCTTGCAGCGAGCACTGTGTCAACGGGCAAGTACACCATCGCCCGGCCACCCGTCGTGACGACGAAGGCAGCGACCGCAATCTCCACCGCCAAGGCGACACTCAACGGCACGGTGGCCGACGAAGGCCTGGCCGGCCAGGTGTGGTTCGTTTACGGGACCACCAAGACTGCCCTCACCAAGACGACTCCCAGAAAAGCAATCGCCGCCGCCTCTGCGGCCCACGCCGCCACTGCCACCCTGACCGGTTTGATGACGAAGAAAACCTATTACTTCAAAGCCGAAGCGACCACGGCTGGGGGCACCGTCTCAGGCTCAATCCTCTCCTTCGAAACGAAATAATCTGCCGGATTTGGGACCGGCCGCGGCCGCCGGCTGGCGGGTTCCGGAGTCCGCGGCGACGGATTCCGGCGATTTCGCCTTCGGAACCTCACCGTTACGCGAAGTCTGCCGTCTATGGTATTGAGTTGCCGTCCCGGATCCGGTGCGTCTCCTCCATTCCAGAACGGTGGCGGTCCAGCACCTTCGGCATTATCATTGCATCGCGTAAGGAATCAGCAGTTTCAAATCATGAGATCAAGCCCGAGCCAACTCGCCGGGTTTGCCGCCAGCCGGCTTGTGACCGGTGCCGGGCCGGATACCATTCCCGACGAAGGGTCCAGGTGGTGTCGACGTTTGCAGGACTCCCAATTCCATCCGATGCACCATCTCCCGATTTCCGATCTCGAGCAACCGGCTTGCCGATCGATTGTCGGCGGCTTCGGGCGACTTTCAGCCGTATCCGGGGTTCTACCCTGAGAAAGGTCTCCAATACCTCTATGCCTCCCCATCGTTTGCTATCTCTTGCATTGGCCGGTGTGCTCGTCTCGTCCGTTCTGCAAGCCCAGGAACCTGCGCCGTCCGTCCGCATCGTCGACCGTGTCGATGAAAGCCGCCTGGCCACGCTTGCCGGCAACACGCATCCGCTGGCGCGCGCAGAGTTCGACCGTGGCCGCGTGAGCCCCGATTTGGCCATGGGCGGCCTTGTCCTGGTGCTCAAGCGCAGCCCCGCGCAGCAGCAGGCCTTTGACAAGTTTGTCGCCAGCCAGCAGGACCCGAACTCGCCCAACTATCACCACTGGCTCGAGCCCGGCGAGGTCGGCGAGCGCTTCGGCCCATCGGAGAGCGACATCGCGGTCATCGAGAACTGGCTTCGCGGCCGTGGATTGACCGTCGGCGAACTCAGCCCGGACCGCATGACGATTCATTTCGGAGGCTCCGCGGAGCAGGTCTCGGCCGCCTTCCACACCGAGATCCACAACCTGAATGTGAACGGCGTGGCGCACATCGCCAACATGACGGATCCGAAGATTCCCGAGGCTCTTGCGCCCGTGGTCGCCGGCCCGAAGGCCCTGCACAATTTCCGGCCGCACCCGTTGCATCGGTTGGGCAGCAAGGTCGTTTTCAACCGCGAAAAAGGCGGATGGGTGCGCCTGCCGGCTGAGACTCCGGAAGAAAAGAGATCGATTTCAGTCATGCCCCGCCCGGAGTTTGGCGTCAACGATCCAAACAACGGCCTTGTTGAAGACGTCACTCCGTACGATTTCGCGACGATTTACAACGTAGCCCCGTTGTGGAGCAAAGGCATCGATGGCACCGGGCAGACCATCGCCATCGCCGGAACCAGCCAGATCAATCCCAGCGACCTCACGACTTTTCGCTCGCAGTTTGGCCTCCCCACGATCAAATCCTTCAAGCAAGTGGTGGCCAACGGCATCGATCCCGGCCAGTGTGGCGTGAACCCGAGTCAACCAAGCTACTGCGGGTTGGGCGACCAGGTGGAGAATTCGCTCGATGTCGAGTGGTCGAGCGCCGTCGCCAAAGGCGCCAGCGTGGTTCTGGTCGTGTCGGGCGAAGACGCGACCGGAACCATCGACACCGTTTACGAGTCGTCGTACTACGTCGTCAAGAACAGGACGGCCCCCGTCCTCAATGTCAGCTACGGACTTTGCGAGCTGGGTGAGGGCGCCGCCGGCAATCAGACCTACAACAACCTCTGGCAAACGGCTTCTTCCGAAGGCATCGCCGCTTTCGTCGCCTCCGGCGACTCGGGATCGGCGGCCTGCGACCAGGGCTTCGATGCAAACGGCGTACCGTATCTCGCCGAGTACGGACTTTCGGTCAGCGGCATCGCCTCCACGCCCTATGACACTGCCGTTGGCGGGACCGACCTGAACTGGTGCGACCCCATCAAGTCATCGGATAGCTGCAAGAGCGAAGCAGGCACCTATTGGAGCACAAGCAACACCTCTGCGAAAGCCAATGCAAAGGGGTACGTTCCCGAGATTCCATGGGACAGCACCTGCGTCAGTACCGTAGGCATCGAATATGCCGGCTACTGGGACGACCAGCTCTACAAGAATGGCTTCTCCGGCACTCCCAGTACTCCGCAGGACGCCGAGGAGTCGTGCAGCTTCTACTACGATTGGGCCGGGACCATCGCGCAAGCCGGCGGCCCCGATCTATCCTTTATCGTTGACACCGTCGGCGCCGGCGGCGGCCTGAGCAACTGCATCGACGGCGACGGCCAGCACACGAGCAGCTGCAAGAAGGGATACCCCGCGCCAAGTTGGCAGTCCGGCGTCACGGGGGCGAGCCACACCACCCGCGCCATCCCGGATGTTTCGTTCTTCGCGTCCAGCGGCTTTCTTGGCAGCGCTTATCTCATCTGCGTATCGGTGAATGGCGCCTGCACGTATTCTGCGACCGCGGAGAACAGTGCGCAGGAGGTCGGCGGAACTTCGGCCGCGTCTCCCGCCATGGCCGGCATCATGGCGCTTATCAACCAGAAGGCCGGGGGCCCCTGGGGCAATCCCAATGCCGAGCTGTACGCCCTGGCCAAGAAGCAGGACTACGCTAGCTGCAGCGCGGAGTCGGTCAAGACCTCCAGCAGCTGCTACTTCAACGACGTTGATACGCAATCCAATGCGCAGCCTTGCGATCACTCCAGCAACTCGCCCGACTGCGCGCATGTCCACTCCGACTCCGTCGGAATCCTCAAGGGCTACAGCGCCGGCCGCGGCTTCGATATGGCCACCGGCCTCGGCTCGCTGAACGTGGGGAACGTGGTCAATGCGTGGCCGGCAGTGCCGATTCCGGCCGTCACGCTTTCCGCCGCGACGCTCAAGTTCCCCAGCACGGTGCGCGGAAAAGCCAGCACAGACCTGGCCCTCACACTCAAGAGCTCAGGCAGCACCGCCGTCTCGCTCAGCGGAACGGGGAAGGGCATCTCACTCAGCGGCGCCAATGCCACATCTTTCTCGCAAACCAACGACTGCGGCACTTCGCTTTCGGCCGGCGCCAGCTGCACCGTCAAGATCGTCTTCAAGCCGCAACTGGTGGGAGCGTTATCCGCGACTCTGAGCGTTGCCGACAATGCTTCCGGTTCCCCTCAGACCGTGAGTCTGACGGGTACGTCGACTGGCGCTCTCATCGCCGCAACCCCGTCGACGGTCACATTCACCGGCACGAGAGTTGGAAAGAAATCCTATCCGCAGGTGATGACGCTGACCAATGAGAGCACCTCGCCCATGACCGTCAGCCTGTCGATCACGGGCACGAACGCGGCGGCGTTTCTCGAGACAAATACCTGCGGTACAAGCTGGGCTTCAGGAACCACGTGCAAAGTGAGCGTCAGCTTCGCCCCCACCAATTTGATTGGCGATCTCAGCGCAAGCCTGCGCGCAGGTTTCAGCGGCTCCGGCTCCCCGGCGAAATTTGCGATCCAGGGCTCCGCTGCCGGCCCGGTTGTGGGAATTTCGAGAACCCACCTCACTTTTTCCGCGACGGCGGTGGGCGTCGCCGCTGCCACGCAGAGCTTTACCGTCGCCAACAAGGGAAACGTGCTGCTCGGCAAACCCGGCGGTGGGTCCATCTTCTCCCTCACCGGCACCGGTAGAAGCTCGTTCTCGCAGACCAATACATGCGGAGCAACACTCGCCGCAGGCTCCTCGTGCACGGTGACGGTGACGTTCAAGCCGAGGTCTACCGGCACCCTTTCGGCCGCCGTCACGCTGACCGACAATGCTTACCCGTCAACGCAATCGGTCTTGCTCACGGGAACCGGAAAATAGGGCAAGCCTTGCGCGGGCGAAAAGCGCTGGCCGTTCGCGCAGTCTCTTTTTCTGGCCGGGATCGAACGGGCGTGGTCGACGCGGACCCGTTTCCGGCTACTTCGCGATTCCGTCCAGCGCCAGGTTCAGCCCGAGCACATTCACCCTCGGCTCGCCCAGCAGCCCGTACTGGCGCCCGGCCGTGTGCTCTGCGATCAGCTGCCGCACGCGCTCCTGGCTCAGCCCGCGGGCTTTGGCGACGCGCGCCGCCTGGTAATAAGCCGAGTCAGGGGTGATGTCCGGGTCGAGTCCGGAACCCGACGCAGTCACCAGGTCGATCGGCACCGGCTTGCCCGGATTCTCTCTCTGCAGCTTGTCGATATCCCCCTGGATGCGCGCCACGAGCTTGGCATTGGACTGCGCCAGGTTCGACCCCCCCGACGAAGTCGCGTCGTAACCGTTGCCTGCCGCCGAAGGCCGCGGGTGGAAGTAGCGGTCCGAAGTAAAGCTCTGCGCCAGCAGCTCCGACCCGATCACCTTGCCGTCTTTGAGGATCAGGCTTCCCGCCGCCTGGCGCGGAAACAGCGCTCCCGCGATGCCGGTGACCGCCAGCGGATAGATCAGGCCAAACAGCACCGTCACAACGATCGTGAATCGGATCGATGTCTTCCAGACCGGGTGCATGCCTCCGGCTCCAGGGGAAGCGGCCTTGCCCGGCTCTCGAACTTGCGACGCGGCCGCAGTCGCGCCCAGATTCGAGTCCCGATTCAGTCTTAGTCTGTCCAAACGATGCGAGTTCATACCGAAACCACTGCCTCTCTACGCCAGATGCGCGGCCACCAGCAGCATGTCGATGGCCTTGATGCCAATGAACGGCACGACCACGCCGCCCGCGCCATACACCAGCAGGTTGCGCCGCAGAAGCGCCTCGGCCGGCTTGGGCTCGTATTTCACGCCCTTCAGCGCCAGCGGAATCAGCGCCACGATGATCAGCGCGTTGAAGATCACCGCCGAAAGAATCGCCGACTCGCGCGAGTGCAGATACATGATGTTCAACGCATTCAGCACGGGAAATTCGCCGGCGAACATTGCCGGAATGATGGCGAAGTACTTGGCCACGTCGTTGGCGATCGAGAAGGTCGTCAGGGCGCCGCGCGTCATCAGGAGCTGCTTGCCGATTTCCACGATCTCGATGAGCTTGGTCGGATTCGAATCGAGGTCCACCATGTTGCCGGCTTCCTTGGCGGCTTGCGTGCCCGAATTCATGGCCACGCCCACGTCGGCCTGCGCCAGCGCCGGCGCGTCGTTGGTGCCGTCGCCGGTCATGGCTACGAGCTTGCCGCGGCCCTGCTCGCGCTTGATCAGGTCCATCTTGTCCTTGGGCTTGGCCTCGGCCAGAAAGTCGTCCACGCCGGCCTCGCGCGCAATTACCGCCGCCGTTAGCGGGTTGTCGCCTGTGATCATGATGGTGCGGATGCCCATGGCACGCAGACGCGCCAGGCGATCCTTCAGGCCGCCCTTGACGATGTCCTTGAGGTAGATCACGCCCAGCGCAGTCGCATTCTCCGCCACGACAAGCGGCGTGCCGCCGGCGCGAGCGATCTCTTCCACCTGTTCGCGGACCTTCTGCGGCAGCGACGACCGCTGATCCTCAAGGAAGCGGGCGATGGCGTCCACCGAGCCCTTCCGGATACGCGTCCCCGGCAGGTTCACGCCGCTCATCCGCGTCTGCGCCGTGAAGGGAACGAACTCGGCGTGGATATCGCTCAGGTCGCGGCCGCGCAGGTTGTACTTTTCCTTGGCCAGCACGACGATCGAGCGGCCTTCCGGCGTCTCGTCGGCCAGCGATGCGAGCTGCGCCGCATTGGCCAGCCGTTCCTGGCTCATGTCCGGGGCAGGGAAGAACTCCGTCGCCTGGCGGTTGCCCAGCGTGATCGTGCCTGTCTTGTCGAGCAGAAGGGTGTTCACGTCGCCGGCAGCTTCCACCGCGCGTCCGCTCATGGCCAGCACGTTGTACTGCACCAGCCGGTCCATGCCGGCAATTCCGATGGCCGAGAGCAGCCCGCCGATCGTGGTCGGAATCAGGCACACCAACAGAGAGACCAGCACGAACACGGTCTGCGGAGCATGCGAGTAGATGGCGAACGGCTGCAGCGTCACCACTGCGAGCAGGAACACGACGGTCAGCCCGGACAGCAGAATGTTGAGCGCGATCTCGTTCGGGGTCTTTTGCCGCGTCGCCCCCTCGACCAGCGCGATCATGCGGTCGAGAAAGGTCTCGCCCGGATTCGACGTGATGCGGACCTTGATCCAGTCTGAAAGCACCGTCGTGCCGCCGGTCACAGCCGACCGGTCTCCGCCGGCCTCGCGGATCACCGGCGCCGACTCGCCCGTGATCGCCGATTCATCGACGGAAGCCACGCCCTCGATCACTTCGCCGTCGCCCGCGATGGAATGGCCGGCCGCGACGTAGATGATGTCGCCCAGGCGCAGCTGCCCGCCGGGAACGTCTTCGAGCCCGCCCGAGGCCGTGTACCGCTTGGCGATCGATTCGCCCTTGGCCTTGCGCAGCGTGTCGGCCTGCGCCTTGCCCCGCCCCTCGGCCATGGCCTCGGCGAAGTTCGCGAACAGCACCGTGAACCACAGCCACAGGGTGATCTGCAGATTGAACGCAAAGCCCGCGCGGTGATGGATCGTGTTGTCGGCGAGCAGCGCCGCCGCAAGCACGCTGCCCACCTCGACCACGAACATCACCGGATTTTTCGCCATCCAGCGCGGATCGAGCTTGCGCACCGAATCGATCAGCGCCTGAACCACGATCTGCGTATTCCAAAGACTCTCTGCTTTTGCCATATCGATCTCGTTAAAACAGCTGTCCAGACTTCAGCAGCAGGTGTTCCAGAATCGGCCCCAGGCTCAGAGCCGGAAAGAACGTCAGCGCGCCGAGGATCAGGATCACGCCCGTGAGCAGCACCGTGAAGAGCGGCGTATTCACGGGGAACGTTCCCGGCGAAGGCGGAACGCTCTTCTTCTGCGCCAGGTTGCCGGCCAGCGCCAGCACTGGAATCGCCATCAGGAAGCGCCCGATCAGCATGTCCCAGCCCAGCGCCACGTTGTACCACCACTGCGTCTCCGGGTTGGCGGGGATGTTGAGTCCCGCGAATGCCGATCCGTTGTTCCCCGCGCCCGACGTGAATGCGTAGAAGATCTCCGTCAGCCCATGCGGTCCCGTGTTGGTCAGCGCCGGCAGCCCGATCTTGGGCGAGAGCACAAACGCCGCCGTGAGCGTGAGGATGATGAACGGGAAGATCAGAACATAAAGCATCGACATCTTCACGTCGTAGGCTTCGATCTTCTTGCCCAGGTACTCCGGCGTGCGCCCCACCATCAGCCCCGCAATGAACACCGACAGCACAACGAAAATGAGGATTCCGTACATGCCGGCGCCCACGCCGCCGAAGACTACCTCGCCGAGCAGGATGTTGGTGAGCACCACCATGCCGCCGAGTGGAGTCAGCGAGTCATGAACGTTGTTGACCGCGCCGCAGCTCGCGTCGGTTGTGACGGTCGCGAAAAGCGACGACTGCGAGATGCCGAAGCGGACCTCCTTGCCTTCCATGTTGCCCATCGGAGCCGCGGCGGTGCCTGCGGTTGTAGCGCCATGCACCAGCGCGTTCGGATGCGACTCAGCCCAGTACACCGTGGTGAATCCCGCGGCAAACAGCACGAACATGGCCGCCAGCACGGCCCATCCGTGTCGCGGCGAGCCGGTGATGCGGCCCAGCGTGTTGGTCAGCCCCGCCGGAATGATGAAAATGGACAGCATCTGGAGGAGATTCGAAAACGGCGTGGGATTCTCGTAGGGATGTGCGCTGTTGGCGTTGAAGAATCCGCCGCCGTTGGTGCCCAGCATCTTGATCGCTTCCTGCGAGGCTACCGGACCTTGCGCGATCGTCTGCGTCTGCGATGGTGCTTCGAGTGTGGCGGCGGCCGTGTAGCCGTTCAGGTTCTGCGGCACGCCCTGCCACACCAGCACAAGTGCGTAGATCAGGCATGCGGGCAGCAGGATGTAGAGCAGCGTGCGCGTGGTATCCACCCAGAAGTTGCCGATCGCTCCTGCCGTCGTCCGCTTGATGCCGCGAATGAGCGCGATGGCGGTCACGATGCCTACGGCGGCCGAGAAGAAGTTGTGCGTCGCCAGACCGGCCATCTGCGTGAGATAGCTCATTGTGGTCTCGGGGGCGTACGACTGCCAGTTGGTATTGGTCGTGAAACTGGCCGCGGTGTTCCACGCCAGATTCGGCTCCACGCCCGCGATTCCCTGGGGATTCCAGGGCAGATGCGCCTGCAGCCGTTCGATCAGGTAGGTGACCGCCAGGCTCACGGCTGAGAAGCCGAGAAGCGCGAAAGCGTACTCGCGCCAGTTCATCTCGAGGTTCGCCTTGACGCCGGCGAGTTTGTAGATAAGCCGCTCCACCGGCCGCAAGACCGGATCGAGCCACGTGCTTTCGCCTTCCAGTACCCGCGCCAGATACAAACCCACCGGGCGGACGCTCGCGAGAAGGATGACGCAGAAAACTGCAAACTGCAACCAACCGTTGGCTGTCATTTCAGAACTTCTCCGGATAGAGCAGGGCGGCTACAAGATAGCCGAGAAGCAATATGGATAACCCAAGCGCAATTGCCGAAACCAGATCCATAGCCGGTTACCTCAACTTCTCGCATGCAGCGACATAGAGAAACGCCAGGCCGAAGAAGACCGCCGTAAACAACAACATCACAAGATCCTGCATCGCTTTCTTCAAAACCTCAGGGTCCCGCCAATTCGGCCGCGCCGGATCCCGTGCCTGCAGATCGGATGCCGCCCGCGGCACAACGGACAATGTGCGGCCATCCGGGCGCGACGCTTCATCCAGTATCCGCAAGATTTTCTAAAAAAGGCGTAAGGGGTCTTGCCGCAGCCGGGCAGGCGCCCGGTGCTCACTGCGCCTGGAGTTCGAGAGCCAGCACTTTGCCTTGCATCGCGGTGCGCCGCCCGGGAGCGTTTTGCAGCGCAGTTTCCAACTCCTTCAGCGCGCGAGCGGGTTGGTTTCGCTGGAGAAGAAGATACGCGAGCTGCTCTCGCGCGGGAAGAATCGGGCCCGGAGTTACGGGGAGTTTCTCCAGCGAGTCTTCCGCATCGGCGGCCGCGCGCATCTGCGCTTCCGCCTCGTCGTGCCTCCCGCCGGCTTCGGTGATCCAGGCGGCAACTTCACCGGCGAGGATCGCCGTCTGCGTCGCCCAATAGTCGTTGCCGGAGGCGCGAAGCCGCTTCTCAATCCCGGCAATCTCTTTTGCCTCTTTGTCCGCTTGGGAAACCTGCCCGCTCCGCGCCAGTCCCAGCCCGCGGCACCACACGGCAATGGCCGTCACCTGGAGCGGCGCGTCCGCTGGCGTGGCGATATTCGCTGCGTCGGCCCATCGATTGCGCTCCACGACGAGCCGGCTCGGCATCGCCGTCCTGGCATACGCAACTTTGAAATCGCCCAGGTTCAGGCCGGGCATTGCGTCAAGTTCGCGGATGACCGCTTGCGCATCCGAGTCCCGTCCAATCTGCAGATACGCATAGACCAGATAGTCCATGGCATGCAGTTCTTCGCCGATGTCGCCCGTCCGGTGCGCCGCCGCTCTCGCGGCATCATTCGAAGCGATCGACTCGTCCCACAGGCCCAGCCGGGTGAAGATGTGCGACGGCATGTGAAGGGCGTGCGGCGCCGAGGGCGCAATCTGCGCGTAAGCCCGGGCCGGCGCAAGGCCTCGCACGGCGAGTTCGGCGTTGTCGCAGGCGTGGATCAGGTAGTGCGGAATCCCGGGATGATCGGGATACGCGCGGTACAACGGCTCAAGCAACTCCAACGCCTGTTTTTGGCGCGCGTGAGTCTTGTCGGCGGGCGAGGCGTTTGCCAGCAGAGCCAATGCGTAAAAGACCTGCGGTTCGACATCGTTCTGATCTTCGAGAGCGAGCGCCTTCATTTTGAGTTCGTATTTCAGCGCTCGCGCGGAGTATGGAACGGCGGGGTCATTGAAAACTACGGCCAGGGCCTCGAGAAACCGGCGCTCGCGATCCGAAGTAGGATGGGCCCGCAGTCCAGCCTCGACCTCGCTTCGCCCCAGTGAGACTGCCCCCGCCGGCAATGGCGGCTCCCAAAGCGGATGATAGTAAGTCATGGCCGCGCCCCAATGCGCCATCGCGCATGCCGGATCCCCCTTGGCCACCGAACCGAATGCTTCTCGCGCCGCCGCATAAGCGAAGGAGTGGAGGAGCGCAACGCCGCGATTGAACGGCTCCTGCGCATCCGCTGCGCAATGGATCGGGAACGATACCTTGCCCAGTTTCTCCGGCGCCGGATGATCGTGCGCCTCCTGGGCGGGAAGCGAGGCGGTGGCCAGGATCGAACTCAGCAATGCGGTCAATAACCTGATCATTCCATCTCCCGTCTTCGGCTCCTGCCGGCCATGGGCGCTGCCCGCCCCAGGGTAGTTGACACATCGATCTGCGGCCGATCCCTATGCCTCGCTGCCCGTCCAGCCCTCAGGCACGAACCGGTAGCCGACCCAGGGCTCGGTCTGGATGTACTGCTTGCCCGTCTCCGCGTCCAGCTTCTTGCGCAGCTGCCCCACGAACACGCGCAGATATTCCGGCTGGTGCGCCGACTGCGCCCCCCACACCGCCGTGAGCAGCGCGCGATGCGTGATGACCTTGCCCGCGTGTTTGGCGAGATGAAGCAGCAGGTCGAACTCCTTCGGCGTCAGGTGAATCGGCTTGCCAAGCACCGTGATGCTGTGCGCGTCCTGGTCGACCACGAAGTCGCCGGCCTCGATTGCCGCCGCCGTCCGCTCCGGCGCGCGGCGCAGATGCGCTCTCACCCGCGCCAGCAGCTCCTGGATGCCGAATGGCTTGGTCACGTAGTCGTCGGCGCCGGCATCGAGCGCCTCCACCTTCGAGCGCTCGTGATCGCGCACCGACAGCACAAGGATGGGCGTCTCCGATCGCGACCGAACGGCTCGCGTGACTTCGACGCCGCTCAGGCTGGGCATCATCAGATCGGTGATGACCAGGTCGGGCGCCCATTCGGAAAACAACCGCAGCCCCTCTTCCGGATCGTTCGCCGTGCGCACGTCAAACCCCTGCGCGGCAAACGCGGCGCGCAGCACGCGGGTGATCTGGGGCTCATCGTCGATCACGAGAATTCTGCCGGACATGAGAGTCTTCTTTCATCCGGAAGCTTACCTCATCCATCCAGGCCGCTATCATGCATCGTGAGAGACCAATGAGCGACCGAGCCGATCCGCGCGTGGCTGTCCCCTGGATGGCCGCCACCCTGGTGCCTGTGGCGGCAGCTATCCTGCTGGGTTTGTCGGGAGTCAAGGAAGCCGCAGCCGGCGTCGTTCTTCTCACCATCGTCGTCTGGTCTGCTGCGCTGGGCGGAATCCGGCTTTCGATCTACGTCGCGCTCCTCTGCGCCTTGATGTTCGACTATTTCTTCATTCCGCCGGTGCGGACGTTTCGTTTCGCGGGGCCACAGGAGTGGGTGGAGATGCTCTCCTTCCTGGTGTGCTGCTTGGTCGTCGGCCGCCTCGCCGAGCGCGCACGCCGCCAGACGCGCCAGGCCGAGCAGCGCCGGGAGGATGTCGAGCGGCTCAACGAGCTGAGCCAGGAAATGATGCTGCAGGAAGACGCGGCAGGGCTCATTCGCGATCTGCCGCGTTTGCTCGATCGCATCTTTGCCCTCGATGGCGTGGCGATCTACGTGGCCGACCACGACAGGTTCTACGCCTCGGGGAACGACCTGCCCATGAGCGCGGAAGCCATTCTTCGCGCAGCCATGCTCACCGCCAATCCGCCGCCGGCAGCGGCCCAGGGCTTCGCCGCCATGCCCCTGATGCTTGGCCTCCGGCCCATCGGGGCCTGGGGCTGGCGTCCGCCGGCTCAACTGTCGCGGGAAGTTGCCTCGGCTGCCGGCGCGCAGGTTGCGATCGCGCTCACCCGGTCGATCGCAATCGAGGCCTCCGCGCACTTTGAAGCTTCCCGTGAAGGCGAACGGCTGCGCGCGGCGCTGATCGATTCCCTGACCCACGAACTCCGTACTCCGCTGACGTCGATTCGCGCCGCGGCCACCACGTTGCTGCACAGCGGCGGCCTCGATGAGACCGGCCGGCGCGATCTCGCTGCGCTGGTCGACGAAGAGGCTTCCCGCCTCGATGCCCTCATCGGCGAGGCGGTCGAGATGGCCGAGATCGACGCCCAGGTGTTGACGGTTCAGCCGGTCCAACAGCACCCGCGCGCGCTGCTCGAGCACGTCCTCGAGGAATCGCGCGCGGCGCTTGCCCCACACCGCGCGGCAATCGAAATCGACGGCGACGACCGTCCCGCCTGGTTCGATCCGCACCTGCTGGGCCGCGTCTTTCGTCACCTTGTCGAGAATGCCGCCCGTTACTCGCCCCCAGGCAGCCGCATCACGCTGCGCAGCCGCCGGTTCCAAGACTGGCTGGAGTTCGCTGTGGAAGACGATGGTCCCGGCATCGATTCGATCGACATGCCGCTGATCTTCGAGAAGTTTTATCGCGGAAAGAAGGGCGCGGCCGTCGGCAAAGGCACCGGCATGGGCCTGGCCATTGCGCGCGCCATCATGGAAGCCCACGGCGGTGGCATCGAAGCGAGCAGCACGCCGGGCCAGGGAGCGATCTTCCGGTTCTGGGTCCCGCGGATCGAAAAGGAGCCATCGACGGCGAAGCGACAGTGACTGGGTCTACGCCGGTTCTCCGCTCCATTCGCAAGCGATCTCGCATCTCTGCTCGGCGCTCTGCGCGGCCCACTCGAGGATTCGCGCCGTCCGCCAGGCCTCAACCGGCAGTACCGGCGCCGGTCCCTTGCCGAGCATCGCGTCGCGAACGCCGGCGTAATAGATCCGATAGTCTCCCGGCGTCGGCGCCACTGGCCGGATCACCACTCCGCCGTCGACATCGACGTTCATCGATCCCCAATTCGAGGGCGGTTCCTGCACCCAGGGCCCGGCTGGAATCCGTTGTACCTGGTTCAATGCCGCTTCCTGGGGATCCAGTCCCCATTTCCAGTAATTGCCTTTGGTGCCGCGCAGCAGGTATCGCGGCCGCCCGGGCGAGGCCAGGCAATTGGAAGCGAGGGTTGCGGTGAGAGCCGCGTAGCGGAGCCGGATTACGAATGAGTCGTTGGCTCCGTCGCCGTCTCGTTCGCGTGTGACCTCGGCGCTCACGCCTTCGGGTTTGCCGAAGAGCACCAGCGCCTGGTCCACCAGGTGGGTCCCGATATCGAGCAGCAGTCCGCCACCCAGCTCGGGGTCCTCTTTCCACGAACCGGTCCGCGGCACCGGCCTCCACCGATCGAAGTAAGACTCGAAGTTGACCAGCCGGCCCAGGCAGCGATCATGAAGGAGTCTTTGCAGGGTCCGGAAGTCGGAGTCCCAGCGGCGGTTGTGAAACGGACACAGAAGCCGCCCTTGCTGCCCCGCGAGAGAGATCAGCTCGGAAATCTGGCCCGAGGAGACGCCCACCGGCTTGTCCACCACCACGCTCTTGCCCGCCTCGAGCGCCTTGCGCGCGTTGTCGAAATGCAGGCCGCTCGGCGTGGTCACTGCAATGAGGTCGATCTTCCTGTCGTCAACCAGCTCGTCGTAGGTTCGATAGATCGTGATATCGGGATAGCGATTCCGCGCCTTGTCCGAGCTGCGCTCCACTACGGCGGCCAGCTCGAGTCCTTCTACGGAGGAAACGAGCGGAGCATGAAAGACACGCCCTCCCAGACCAAAACCGGCTACACCGACACGAATCAACAACCACCTCCGCCCTTCGCCTATGTGTAGTTTTCCTTTGTCTCGACTCTCGGATGAGGACTCAGGATTGTCAATCCCACCAGCCGGGGATGGACTCGTGGCCGTTGCACAAAAGTACCTTGGCCCGGAATCGGGCGGCCATCTTCTCGCGGGATGAAAAGGGGGCTCTGCTCTTCGATATGCAGGAACGGAGGCGGGCTAATTCAGCTACCTGTCGCCCGGCCCAGCCTTGCGGGACCTCGACTGGCGACTGGGCAAGCATTGCCCGGCACATCTCACTTGGCAGATCAAAAAGACGATTGGACGATCTAGCCTTCCAGTTTGTATTTCGTTTCCGCCAGCCGATACAACCTGCGCCACACGAGCCGGTTCATCGTCACCACCATCAGCGAGATGAGGATCGTCGCCAGCAGCAGGATCGGGAATCGGCCGCTGTCCGTCGCCGCATCGATCTGCGCGCCCAGTCCGATCGTCTCCAGCGTTCGATCCTGCAAGTGGGTGTACTCGGCGAAGACCGACGCGTTCCACGCCCCGCCCGAAGCGGTTACCATCCCGGTGACCAGGTAGGGGAAGATGCCCGGCAGAATCAGCCGGGTCCAGCGCTGCCAGCGCGTGAAGCGAAAGAGACTCGCCACCTCGCGAAGATCGGACGGGATCGACATGGCGCCGGCGATCACGTTGAACAGGATGTACCACTGCGTGCCCAGCAGCATCAGCACAATCGACCCCACGCCCAGCCCGCCGCCGATTTTCACCAGCCCGATCAGGAGGATGGGGAAGAATGCCGTCGCCGGAACCGAGGCCATCACCTGGGCGATCGGCTGCACCACGCGTGCGATCTTCGGATTGAGGCCGATCGCGACGCCCACCGGGATCGTCCACGCCGCCGAGATCAGCAGCGCGGCGTTCACGCGCAGAAACGTGGCCACCGCGCTCAACAGCAGCAGCCTGAGTTCGGGCCAGGTGACCGTCCGCAGCATCATCACGCCTTGCAGCGCGCCCCACGCCGCGGCCGCGATCAGAGCCACCGCCAGGACCCAGATGGCGGCCGGCGTCCGGCCCGATGCGCCATCCTCGAGCGGTTGCATGACACGGCGTTCCCTGGAGTGCGCCAGCCGGCGGAACACCGGCTCCTCAACGCTGCTCCACAATCGTCCGGGGAGAGTGCTGAACACGCGCGAGCGCTGCAGCAGCGTCAGAATGGGCGATGTGACCCGGTCGGTCGACTCCACCTGCTCGAATTTGAATTTGTCGCTCCAGGCAATCAGCGGACGCCACAGGAGCTGGTCCGTCGCCACCACGATCAGGATCACCACGACAAAGCCGCTGATCAGGGCGCCCAGGTCGCCATCCACGGTGGCCGTCTGCAGATAGCTGCCCAGCCCGGGGAGCTGGAAGTTGCGGTCGCCCATGGTGAACATTTCGCAGGCGATCAGTGCGAACCAGCCGCCCGCGACCGAAACGATCGAGTTCCACACCAGGCCGATCGCTGCGTACGGCATCTCCATTTGCCAGAATCGCTGCCACGCCGAGAAGCGGTAGATTCGCGATGCTTCGATCATCTCTTTCGGAATGCTCTTGAGCGACGAATAGAAGCTGAAGGCGAGGTTCCATACCTGCCCGGTGAAGATGAGCAGAATTACCCCCATCTCGATGCCGAGCTGATGCCCTGGTATCAACGACACCATCGCCAGCACCACCGGAGGCAGAAAGCTCAGCACCGGGATCGACTGCAGGATGTCGAGCAGCGCGATCATCCACGCCTCGATGCGCGGGTTGTACGCGGCGGTATAGCCGTAAGCCACGGCAAACGTCAGGCTCAGCAGGTAGGCAATTCCGATGCGCACGATCGAATCGAATGCATAGCCCGGCAGCGCGCTGAGCGAGTGCGAGATGGGCACTACCGGCACCGGCTTCTCCAGCCAGTACCGGCCCGTGTGGACGAATGCCGCGAACAGCGCCAGCGCGAAGCATGCCAGCGCGGCATCGATGACAAAGGGCCAGGTGCGCAGCATGACCAGCTGCCGCGCGAGCGTGTGCTGCAGTCTCACTCGGCTTCCCCGCTGGCGGCGTCTTCCTCTTCCTGCGCATCGGGGAGCACGAAACGCCGCCGCCCGGCATCGAAGTCGAACAACTCGGCGTAGCGGCCCCACGCCACCGCGGTCTCGAGCTGGCGCAGCGCTTCTTCCTCGCTGAACTGCTCGTCCAGCAAGTCCACAAAGAAGTCCTCCGGCACGCTGTGGTCGCTCTTGGTGTCAAGCGCCCTGCGGATCTGGCGCAGCAGCAGGATGTTCTTGACGGCCGCGTCGCGGAACAGCTCCTTCTGGCGAAGGATCTCCGAGTTCGCAAACTCGGCTCCGCTTTCGGTGATCGCGGCGTCGCCTTCTTCGATGGTCAGGAAGCCCAGCAACTGCGCCGCATCCACGATGGGCAGCAAATCGTCGATCTCGAAGGCCAGATCGTCGGCCAGGCGGTAGATGTCGTCCCGCCCGCCCTTGTCCAGCAGCAGCTCGAGCAGCCCGGCCATGCCGCCGGGACGGGCATGCGGCAGCATCTGGTAGTGCATCTGGCGCTGGTCTCGAGGACGTGGGCCCGCCTGCTGGTCGGGAACCTCCGCCGGGACATCGGGCCGGGTGAGAACTTTGTAGATGTAGTCGACGAGCTGAGTAAACGGCTCCGACTTGCGATCCCTCGGCTGCGGCAACTGCACGCGGAAGTCGGTGCGAATGTGCCCCGGATTCCGCCCCAGCACGACAATCCGGTCGGCCAGCAGCACCGCCTCTTCAATGTTGTGGGTCACGATGAAGACCGCCTTGGTCGGCATCGTCTTGTTGGCCCACAGCTCAAGAAGCTCGCTGCGCAGGTTCTCCGCGGTCAGAACGTCCAGCGCCGAAAACGGCTCGTCCATGAACAGCACTTCGGGCTCGACGACCAGCGCTCGCGCGAAGCCCACGCGTTGCCGCATGCCCCCGGAAAGTTCCTTCGGATAGGCTGCCTGGAATCCGTCCAGGCCGACGGTTCGCAGCATGCGCGTGCTGCGCTCCCAGCGCTCTTCCGGTTCCACGCCCCGCGCCTGCAGCGGAGCCTCGACATTCTCTAACACCGTCAGCCAGGGAAACAGCGCGAAGCTCTGGAACACGATTGAGACGTTGATTTCCGTGTCGCATATGGGCTTGCCATGCCAGAACACCTGCCCCGCCGACGGCCGCGACAGCCCCGTCAGCATCCGCAGCATGGTCGATTTTCCTGAGCCCGAGGGGCCGAGCAGAGCCAGAATCTCGCCCGGCACAATCTCCAGATCGGTTGCCGAAATGACCTGGATTCGATTCTGGCTTGGTTGCGCGTAATACTTTTCGATCTTCTCGGCGCGGATGATGGCCTCGGCCGGCGGCGCCTGAGTGAGGTTCTCTTGGCCTGTCTGTTGCATGCAGGTTCTTTACCCTCTCGGCGGCCTTGCGGCCGGTTCGATTCAGAAGTTTCGGCGGGTTGGATGGCCAATCGATGAATCGACGTGTAGTGCGGGTCATCTGATAGAAAAATCGGCCGGCTAGGGAACTCCGCCGGTCCAATCCGCATCCCAAAGTCGGTGCGACAAATTGCCCTCCCCGAGCGTATCATCGAAGGAACGCGTCTTGCCAGATTGCAGGACAGTTTTCCCCGGACTCCGGCTGCGTCCCCGCTCCCGTCGTCGCCCTGCCACCCTCCGCCCGTGCTCGACTCAAGCCCGAAGGAGCGTATGCTGGACAACCAAGCGAAACCCAAGGTCCTTGTCGCCGACGACGAACGTGTGATCGCCGATACCCTGGCCACGATTCTCAACCAGAGCGGGTTCGAAGCGAGAGCCGTCTACTCCGGCGAAAAGGCGCTCGAACTCGCCCCGACGTTCAATCCCGACATGCTGATCTCCGATGTGATCATGGCTGACCTGAACGGCATCGACACCGCCATTCGCATCCGCGCCCTGTTGCCCCAGATCAAGATTCTGCTTTTCTCAGGACAAGCGGCCACCGCGGACCTGCTGGAAAAGGCGCGGGCCAAGGGCTACGAGTTTGAGATCCTGGCCAAACCCGTGCACCCGCAGGACCTGCTCACCAAGCTGCGCAGTTGAAAGGCTTGAGGCGGCGCTCGCGCCGCGCTCAGTCGAGATGGCAATCGAACAGCCTCGGCGAGCCGGCTAGCTTGCCGGGATATCCGATGCACCGGACTCCCGCCGGAATCCGCTAGCCGATGAGTTCCCTTCGCCCTTCCAGCGCGCGCGACATGCTCACTTCGTCAGCGTATTCGATGTCGCTTCCCGCAGGCACTCCTGTGGCAATTCGCGTGACACGCACCGGTTGGCCGCGCAGCGCTCCGGCAAGCCAGGCCGCCGTGGCCTCGCCTTCCAGCGTCGGGCTCGTGGCCAGGATGACCTCGTCGATTTCACCTCGCTCGGCACGGCCGATCAGGCCGCCGGAGCGCAACTGATCCGGTCCCACGCCATGCAGAGGCGACAGCGTTCCATGCAGCACGTGGTAGACGCCCTGATAGCCGCGCGTGCGCTCGATCGCCGCGATGCTCGTCGGCTCCTCGACAACGCAGACCAGCCGCTGGTTCCGGGTCGGACTCGAGCAGTAGGCGCAGGGATCGACGTCCGTGACGTTGTTGCAGACCGAGCAGAGCCGCAGGCTGGCCTTGAGACCGCGTACCGCCTCAGCCAGGGCAGCGGCGTCCTCGTCGCTCGAACGCAGAATATGAAATGCGTAGCGCTGGGCGCTCTTGGTGCCCACTCCCGGCAGCTTCTTCAACTCCTCGATCAGCCGCGCCATCGGCTCGGCATAGCGTGACACCCCAGTCCCTCCCTCTCCGTTCTCCTCGATTCCGTGCCCTCAGTCTCTTCGTCCCTGGTTTATTCCAGTCCCGGAATCTTCAACCCGCCCAGCACGCCCTGCAGGCTCGATTGGATAACTTCCTCTGCCTTGCGTCCGGCTTCGTTGACCGCGCCCACGATCAGGTCCTCCAGCATCTCAACGTCCGGCTGCGAGCCGCTGAGCGACAGCACCGCTGAAGGATCGATGCGAAGCTTGAGCAACTGCTTCTTGCCGTTCATTGTCGCCGTGACCGCGCCTCCGCCGCTCGAACCCTCGACCACCGTCTGGGACAGCTTGCGCTGTACCTCCTCCTGCATCTGGTTCGCCTGGGAGAGCATTTCTCCCAGCTTGAGCGGGTTGATCATGGTGTGGACTCCTCAGTCGGGCAACTCAAAGCATACCCTGCGCCGGCAGCGTCGCGGTGCGCTTGTGGTTGGACCGCAGATCATCGGATTTGCCAACGGATCTCATTTCTCACGCAGGTCGACGACGCTGCGAACCTCCGCGTGAAAGATCTCCCTGGCCCGCTCCACGAGTGGGTTGTGCAGCGCCGCCTCCTGAATGCTGCCCCTCGCGGCTGGCGGCGCAATGGGTTGCGCGGCGCCGTCCGATTCGCCCGGCACGACGAGAAACCGCGCCGGCGCACTCGCCCTTGCCAGCGCCTCGCGGATGATCTTCTCCGCCGCCTGGTTCACGGTCAGGCTGAGCATCTTCTTGCCCATCGCCGCGGTTTCGATGCGCACCTGCGATCCGTCCAATGTCCAGATTCCCGCGCCAAGCAGCTGCGACGCGGTGGAGTGGCCGGCCTGCTCGAGCGCCCCGCAAACCGCCTGGCGAACCATCTCCCCGTTGAACTCGCCGGACGTGAACGCTGCGGTGATGGGACGATCCCCCAACGGTTCCTTCCCGGAGTTGTCTCCCGCGGCCTGCGGTTCAGGACTCGCCGGCTCGACAGGAAACGGACCGGCCGCCGTTTCTTTGGGTCGCAGCCGGGGCGAAGGAACCGGGAATGCAGCCGCCATCGGCTGTGCCGTTGCAACAGCCGCGGCGGGACCCGCGGGCGGGATCGCCGGAGATGCGGAAAATGAGCCATGCGCAGCGCTTTTTGCCGGTTGAGCTTGCGGCGGAGGCGCCGTGGCGCGGGACGCGGTTGAACGAAGTCCGCCCGGATGCGCAGCCCCGCTCAGCAGCTCTTCGAGCGGCAGCAGCCGTTGCGCATGGATCAGCTTGAGCAGAGCCAGCTCAAGATGGAACCGCTGCTCCTGCCGGTAATTCAGATCGTCGAAGGCGCGCAGCACGATCTGCAGATTTCGCGTCAGGTCTTCTTCGCCGAACAGAAGCGCCGACCGCGCCGCGCGCGCCCGCTCATCGGCCGAGATCTGCAGCAGCTCCGTCTGCTCGCCGCCCAGCTTGGCCATCAGCGCATTGCGCAGGTAGCGGACCATCTGCCGCGCCAGCGATTGCGGGCTGTGCCCGGCATTCAGCAGCACGTTCAACTGCTCGAGCAACTCGGCGCTCTGTCCTGCCGCGACCGACTCCAACAGCTTTTCGAACACCGTGTTCGGCACCGAGCCCATCAGCTCGCGAATCTGCGCCGCCGAGAGCACCGGCCATCCACCTTCGCACGGTGCCGACGCGATGGCCTGGTCCATGATCGAGAGAGCATCCCGCATCGAGCCGTCGCCGGCCTCGGCCAGGAGCGCCAGCGCCGCGTCTTCCGCCTCAACCTGCTCGGCGGCGGCAATCGACTTGAGCTGTGCGAGGATATCGTCGAAGCGTACCGCGTGAAAGCTGAAGTGCTGGCAGCGCGAGCGGATGGTCTGCGGGATATCCTCCGGCTGCGTCGTCGCCATCATGAAGATCACATGCGCCGGCGGCTCCTCGAGCGTTTTGAGCAGCGCGTTGAAGGCAGCCTCGGTGATCTGGTGCGCTTCGTCGAGGATGTAGATCTTGTAGCGGTCGCGCGCCGGCGAGTAGCGCGCCGCATCGCGCAGCTCGCGAATCTCGTCGATGCCCCGGTTGGTGGCGGCGTCGATCTCGATCACGTCGACGGCGTTGCCCTGGCGGATCTCAAGGCAACTGTCGCAGGCGGCGCAGGGTTCTGAAGTGGGGCGCGCCTCCGAGCCGATCTCCGTCCGGCAGTTGAGGGCCATGGCAAGAATGCGCGCGATGGTGGTCTTGCCGATGCCGCGGTGGCCGGAAAAAATGTACCCGTGCGCGATGCGGTTGTGGCTCAGCGCGTTGAGCAGCGTTCGCGTCACGTGGTCCTGGCCGGCCACGTCGGCAAAGCGCTGCGGACGATATTTTCGCGCCAGAACCTGATAGGGCATCGCTTCCCGCACACTCCTCATCGCCGCGCGGATTCACGCGGGGCAGACTAGGTGATTGTATCGTCTTGAGCGGGCGGGAAAAGCGGGTGGAAATCTGTCGGTTCCCCTCACCGATCGGCCGTCGGACACAGATTCCCTGGAATAAGAATGCCCATCGGCCGCGGATCCGACGCGGAGGCGATGGGCATTCGCTTGGCGACGTGTTCGAGGGAAAAAGCCTTCTGTTCCAGACCTATTTGTCGGCCGGCAGCGGTGCCGGTTTCACGCTGCCACAGTCCGGGCCCTTGTAGACCGACGTAAACTCGTTCGTCCATTCGATCGGGGTGGCATTGGGCCCCATCTGCATATTGCCGGCAAAGTGCACTTTCCCCTTACCGGTATCGGGAATCGACCAGTCGGCTTCCACCGTGCCCGTGCCTGCCATTCGGCCGGTGCATGTCAGCGTGGCGGTCATGCCCGTCAGTGTCGTTTTCACGTCGGTCATCTGGCATTCGCCGCGGTTCTGCGGCACCACGCCGCCGTACTTGTCGATCCACGCCTGTGTGAGGCACACCTGGACGGTGTGCGGACCGCCGCCAAATGCGGCCATCGCCTGCGGCGGCATCTGCATTCCGGGCGGAAACGGCGTCTTTTGCCAAGTCATATTCACCGTGGTCTCCCACAGGCCGGGTTTCTGGTGCGGCTGCGCCCCGACAGAGGCGGTCAATGCACAAAAGCAAAAAGCCATCGCGATCCAAACGCGACTCTTACTCATGATTTCTCCTCTTGAGGTCGCGGGCAGGGCTCATGGAGACGCCTCGTCCGCGCGCGAGTTCACTCTAAGGCACCGGGACGGCGGGCGAAAGAGAAATTTGCTAGGCGAAGTTCCCGGAGGTACCGCGAATGGAACCTGTTTGTCCCAGCGCCAGCAGTGCGCCGGTGACGCTGCGCGCGTGGCGGACGACCCGGTCTTCGCTGGCAAAGTCGCCGGCAATGCAGCGCACGCCAAGAGCCTCGATGCGCTCGATGTCGGCGACGATGGGCTCGGCGCCCTCGGCGGCATAGCGGGCCAGGGTTTCGGGGGAGAATGCACCGATGTTGACCAGCGCGTAGTCGAAGATGGGAGCGCGGGCGTGCTCGTAGATGCGCAGGATGTGCTCGGAGGCGCTCAGGCCGAGGCTCTCGTTGGCCTCCGTCATCAGGTTGCAGACGAAGACGCGCAGGCCGCCTGCATTGGCCAGGGCGGTGGGCATGTCGCGGACCAGAAGGTTGGTGATGAGCGAAGTGTAGAGCGAGCCGGGGCCGACGGAGATGAGATCCGCCTTTTCGATGGCAGCCAGGGTTTCCGGCAAGGCAATGGGATCGGGCGGGTCGAGCATCAGCTCGGCGATGCGTTTCTCGCTGGCGTTGATGTTGGTTTCGCCGCGGACGATCTCACCGTCGTCCATGCGTGCAACGAGCGTCGTGTTGGCGGTGGTGACGGGATAGATTTTGCCGCGCGTGGAGAGGATCTTCGATGCCACCTGGATGGCGTGCGCGAAGTCGCCGGTAAGCTCGGTGAGAGCGGCAACAAAGAGGTTGCCGAAGTTGTGGCCTTTGAGCGCGTCGCCGGCGCTGAAGCGGTGGTTGAAGAGGCGCGAAAGGACGTCCTCTTCCTCGCTGAGCGCGACCATGCAGTTGCGCAGATCGCCGGGCGGGAGCATGTTCAGGTCCTGGCGCAGGCGGCCGGAGGAGCCGCCATCGTCGGTTACGCTGACCACCGCGGCAAGGTCGGAGATGAGCGAACGGGTTCCGGGCGGATCGCCTGGCACGGCGACGTGACGGCGCAGGCCGCGCAGAAGCGTGGAGAGGCCGGTGCCTCCGCCGATGGCGACGACACGCAGCGGGCGCGGCTCAAGGGGCAGCTCCGCGCCGAAGGATGGGTTTTCGAAGGCGCTCGGCGGCGCATCGGATTGAGGATTCACTACAACAATTCTAGGGCACTTCCGGATAGAGCAGCTCGGTAAATCGCGGATCGTCGACCATGCTCTGGAAGTCGTTGTCGGCGCGCGCCTGGAGCCGGTTTCGCGGATTCAACGCGATGGCGCGGGCAAGGTTGCTGAGGCAATCCTGGGCCCGGCCGGTGATGGCGTCGAGCAGGGCGAGACCGTACAGCGCGTAGTCTGCGTCGGGATAATCGGTGAGGATGCGGTTGAAGTGCTCGCGTGCCTCCTCGAAATACCCGGTGTTCAGCTGCGAAACGGCGTAGTCGTAGTGCTCCTCGGGGGTAAGGAAGCTGAGCGGCGACTGGGCCATCTGCCGCTGGCAGGTCACGATGTACATCCTGCAGCGCTCGATGAGTTGCAGCGGCGCGTTGGGCAGCAGTTTTTCAAAAGCGGTGAGCGCTTTATCGTACTTGCCGGCTTGCACGAGCTGGACTCCGGCCTCATATTGCTGGAATGCCGGCCCCGATTGCGCATTGCCGCCGGGAGTGTTGGCCGAATGAGATTTTTTGCGGCTGGGCGCCGCGGTCCTGGCCTCTTGCATCATGGTGTTGGCGCTAGCACGTTCTCTCCTGGGCGCCCTGCCGGACCCTCGCGAAACCGCGTAGCCGACAGAACCACCGAAATTGTGCTGCTCAGGCCATCTTTATACGCAGAACCCCGCGTTCCGTCAATGCCTGGAGTCTGAGCGGGCAGATCGGGCTTCAATCACGCGGGTTTTCCGCCATAGATTGCGGGATTGAGCGAAGGGTCGTTGTACATCTTCAGCTGGCGGTAAAGCTTGAACCGGCGCGTACCGGCGAGCGTCTCATTCCAAAGGCGGTCGAGGCAGTGGGCGAGGTCGGCGCGCTGTTCATTCAGGATAGCCAGCCTTTCGAAATTGCGCTCGGCGTGGCCGGGAGCGGAGTCTTTGCGTTGGGCTTCCTCGCGGGTGTGAAAAATCTTGAGCGCCAGGATGGAGAGCCGGTCGATCATCAGGCCGGGCGACTCGGAGTTGAGCGTCGCGTCCCCGTTGGGCAGGTTGCGCTCATTGAGCCAGGCGAGCAGGGCTTTGTCCAGCTCTTCGGCAAGGTCGTTGCGGAGCTGGTTGGTCGAGTCGACGCGCCGCTTGACGGCGGCCAGACGGGTGTCGCTGGCGGCGGGCGCGCGGGCCTCGTCCTCGATGTGCCAGAGGTCGAAGTTGGCCCGGTGCTGGAGTGCGACGGCTGTGGGCCATGGTTCGAGGGACGGCGTGCCGGAGTCGCCGGGACGGGCGTGCCACAGCTCGGTGAGATGGTCGTGAAGCTGGACGATGGCGTCTGCTGAGAGCATGGGTGACGAGGCAAGTGGTGCTGCCACTTCTATGGTAGATACTATCTTCAATCGGGGCCGCAGCAGAGCTCGACCGGAGTTCGAATTGGAGTCATGATGGCCGACGCACAAGAGCGCTTTCTTTGCATTGCCAGTTATGAGAAAGGCCAGGATTTTATGCGGCAGTGCGCGGAGATGGGAGTGAAGCCGGCGCTGTTGACTGTGGAAAAGCTGCGCAACGCCGACTGGCCGCTGGAGGCGATCGAAGACCTGACGACGATGCCTTCCGATCTAACCCGCGAGCAGATCCTCAACACCGTTTCGTGGATGTCGAGAGGGCGGCGCTTCGACCGCGTCATCGCGCTCGACGAGTTCGACCTCGAAACCGCGGCTGCGATCCGCGAGCATTTGCGTTTGCCGGGCATGGGAATTACCACCTCCGCCTACTACCGCGACAAGCTGGCCATGCGCACGGCGGCGCGTGAGTCAGGCTTCCTGGTGCCCAAATTCTGCCCCGTGTTCAACTACGACGAGCTGCGCGACTACATGGCGCACGCGCAGGCGCCGTGGCTCCTGAAACCGCGCGCTGAGGCCTCGGCGCTGGGAATCCGCAAGATCCACGATCCGGAGCAGCTCTGGCGCGCCCTGGACGAGCTTGGCGACCGGCAGAGTAACTTCCTGCTGGAGCAGTTCGTGCCCGGCGATATCTTCCATGTGGATTCGATTGTCAGCGAGCACAAGGTTGTTTTCTCCGCCGTGCACCAGTACGGCCGGCCGCCCATGCAGGTGATGCACGAGGGCGGCGTTTTCACGACGCGGACCGTGGACCGCGCAAGCCGCGACTGGCAAGGCCTGACCACGCTCAATGCCGAGCTGGCGCCGGCGTTCGGCATGACGCGCGGCATCACCCACGCCGAGTACATCAAGGCTCATGCCGACGGGCGATTCTATTTCCTGGAGATTGCCGCGCGCGTGGGCGGCGCATTCATTTCAGACCTCGTCCATACGGCAACAGGCATCAACCTGTGGCGCGAGTGGGCGCGGCTGGAAGTGTGCGCACTGCGCGGGGAGACCTACCGGTTGCCGGAGACGCTTGAGGAGTACGCCGGCAGCGTGCTGTGCCTGGCCAAAACCGCGGAGCCGGACACGTCGCAGTTCGATGCGCCGGAGATCGTGTATCGGATGAAGAAGCATCACCACGCCGGGCTGATTGTGCGATCCACCGATCCGGAGCGGGTGCGGGAGTTGCTCGAGCAGTACAGCGGCGAGTTTGCGCGGATGTTTCTGGCCTCGATGCCGCCGCCGGAAAAGCCGACAGCCTGAGACGGCGGAGAGCGCCATGGTGATTCCGCGGAGCTGGAAGGATGCAGATGCGGCGGAGTGCGCGAGGAATTTCCTTGCCCGTCGGGCGCCACGCCGCGCGGCGATCCGCGAGCTGATGAAGGAACTGGTTGGCGACGCACCCTACGCACGCCGATGCGCTGCCGACCTGGCGCGGCGGGTGAGCGCGCGCGAGCCCGGCGTGCTATGCCATTACGCCGATGTGCTGATCGATCTCCACGCCGAGTGCCCGCGCGAGCAGTGGCAGTCGCGCGGATACCTCGCGCTGGCGGCTGCCCTGAACGCCACGACTCACCTGCAGCGCGAGCGGCTGGAGCCGCTGATTCGTATGCTTCTTGAAGACGAGCGGGTGGCTCTGCGTGCAATTGCGATGGAAGCCTTCGCGATTCTCGCCGTGGCCGAGCCTGGGCTTCGCGATGAGGCTTTGCTACTCGTCGAGCGATCGCGCCATGACGCGAATGCGGCCATCCGCGCGAGAGGGCGGCGGATGCTGCCGGCGCTTAGGATGGCTGAAGTGCGAACGGCCGAAGCGGCGACGGCATTGCGTGTCGGCCTGGAGCTGTCCAAGACGGGCGCCGCCCGAAGAACCGTGGCGAGCCAGGGTGTGCCTCGCCCGTTTTCACTGATGCGGAAGGAGATGCGATGAGCCTGAACCTGGAACCCGAGATCGTCGAATGGCCGGAGATGCACTACGTGTATGTCGAGAAAGTGGGCCCGTTCATGACCACCGCTCCTGCGGCGTGGAGCGAGGCGCACAAGCTTGTGCCGGCGCTCTCGGAGCACAACCAGGTCACCGGCTACACGAGCCTTTACAAGATGGGTCCGCCCAACGTGTATCGAGCGGGGTTTTCGCTGGGGGCGGCGCCCAAACATCTGCCCGAAGGCCTGGCATACGAAAAGTTTGCCGGCGGCAAGTACAGCCGCTTCGTGCTGACGGGGCCGTACACACAATTGCCGGAGGCATCGGGCAAGGTATGGGAAACGGTTGCCGCAAAGGGCATCCATGCGCGCGACGGCTTTGCCATCGAGAACTACGTGGACGATCCGCGGGTGACGCCGGAGGACCAGTTGATCACCGAGATCCTGGTGCCGACGGCGTAGGATCGCGACTCAGCTGGCCAACAATGGCTTGGAGAGGCAACGCGGCTGAGTTCTGCCGGGTCGGGGAATCGGGCCTGCCGATTACAATGGTGATTCGGTAGACGAACGATGAGCACGAAAATGCAATCGCCGCATCGGCGCTGGAATCCGTTGCGCCAGGACTGGGTGCTGGTGTCGCCGCATCGAACGCAGCGGCCATGGCAGGGCGAGGTGGGCCAGAAGGCCGCGCCCGCGGCTGTGACCTACGACCCGGCGTGCTACCTGTGCCCGGGGAACGCCCGCGCCGGGGGAGCGGTCAACCCGAAGTACGATTCGGTGTTCTCGTTTGTAAACGATTACGCGGCGCTGCTGCCGGAGACTCCGCCCCATGCGATTTCCCCCGAGCCGTCGCCATTGCTCGTGTCGGAAGCCGCACGCGGTTTATGCAAGGTGCTTTGCTACCATCCCGACCATAGCTTGACCCTGGCTCGGATGACGCGCGAAGAGATCCGCCCGGTCATCGACGCCTGGACCGGTGAGTTCGAACAGCTCAGCGCCCTGGGCTGGATCGAGTACGTGCAGATCTTCGAGAACCGCGGTGCGATGATGGGCGCCAGCAATCCGCACCCGCATTGCCAGATCTGGTCGACGGGCTTTGTGCCGGATGAGCCGGCGCGCGAATCGGCGGCGCAGCGCGAGTATCTCGACAAGAACGGCCGCTGCCTGCTATGCGACTATCTGAGAGACGAGCTTGCCGCACGCGAGCGTGTGGTCTTTGAGGACGAGAGCTTTGCGGCGCTGGTGCCGTGGTGGGCCGTGTGGCCGTTCGAAGTGCTCATCATTGCGAAGCGGCACATGGGCACGCTGCCGGAGTTCGAAATCTCAGAGCGCGACAGCCTGGCCAATACGCTGCATCGCATCACGGCGCGATACGACAATCTCTTCGAGACCAGCTTTCCTTACACGATGGGGTTCCATCAGTCACCGGTTGGCCCGGCGGGCGGCCCGCATCCCGGATGGCACTTCCATGCGCACTTCTATCCGCCGCTGCTGCGCTCGGCCACCGTCAAGAAATTCATGGTCGGCTTCGAGATGCTGGGCATGCCGCAGCGCGACATCACGGCGGAGTCGGCCGCCGAACGGCTGCGCGGAACCAGCGAAGAGCACTTCTGGCCGAGAGGATGAGCGCGGCCATCGGATGAATCGGTACCCGTGCTTGCCGCAAAAAGATGCGGTACGGATGGGCCCGATTCCCCTCGTAGGGATATCCCGCCTTTTGGCCGCCGTGCAATCTCTGCGCGATTTTCTTTTGCTCCGCCCCTTGACCTGTCTATAACTATAGGGTTCACAGTGGAGCTGGACGATGTTGACGGTGACCCAACTTGCCCGGCAGTGCGGCGTGAGCCGTACTGCGCTGCTGTACTACGAATCGATCGGTTTGATGCCCCCGCCGCAGCGCAGCGGCGGGAACTACCGGTGTTACTCGACGGCGGATGCCGAGCGGCTGCGCGCAATTCGCGCCTACCGCAAGGCAGGCCTCTCGCTCGAGGACATCCGCGCGATCCTCAGGACGCATACCGCCCGCGGCGGCGATGCGTCGGGGATCCTGAAGCGGCGCCTGGTTGAGCTGGACGCCGAGATCGACGCGCTGCGCGCGCACCAGCAGGCAATCCTCAAGCTGCTGGGGCACAAGGCGCTGGGAAAGGCAGAGATGATTACGAAAGAGAAGTGGGTTTCCATCATGAGTTCCTGCGGATTCACGAAGGAACAGATGCATCGCTGGCACGCCGAGTTCGAACGTTCCGCACCGGAGGAGCACCAGGAGTTCCTGGAGTTTCTGCACATTCCGGCGGCGGAGATCAAAACCATCCGCGAGCAGAGCCGCGCCGGCGCGTAAACCTCGAACGAGACTCCCTTGGGCGCGCTCCCTGGCGCACCCGAGGGAGACATTCCGTTTCCGGGGCGTGATTCGGCGGGCGAGGTGCCAATGGGCGAGATTCTGCCCCTATGGTTCGCACTCGAATGAAGGGGATGGGCCGCAGCCGCAGTGCTGGCGGATGGTGAGCTCGCTGGGAATCGAACCCAGGATTGACCGTACAGTTTTTCCCAGTGCGCGGAAGTGCATCAAATGCCACTAAGAAATTCAAAATCAGCTATTTGACAGTCCGTATTAGTCCACCTTGGTTCTTCTCTGGCCGAGGCATTTTGACCCCTATGACCCCCCAGCTGCCAGCCTAGTCGATGGCGTGGGTCCTAGTCCACCGCCATGCGGCAACGGAGGGGAGACGCATGAAGCCAATAGAATTAACCGCGAGATGTTCACTGCCGTTCTCGAAGGTCAAAATGACAACGTTACGTCAAGCCTCCTCGCTCTTCTTTGTCTCGGTTAACTGCTTACTACCCCTGTTGGTTCACTCGCAGGACACCGGAACCAACCCGCAGCCTGATCCTGCGCAAATAGTCATTGGAACTTCAGCTAACTCATCCTCAGTAATTGCGATACCGGCAGAGACAACTTGGACAGGCTCCATCTCGCTAAGCAGTCACGAATCCAAGACAGTGGACCAGAGCGATCTGCAAGCGTGGCTTGATGCTCGCCGGAACGAGAATGGCCTGTCATCTGCCAAGTTGCAGCCATGGCACATCATCATTACATACGATCAGTTCGATGGGGACGGAGACAACGTCCATAGTGGCGTCGTGGAAGAGTTCTGGGATGGCCCACAGAAGTTGAAAATCAACTTCAAGAGTGACGAACTTAGCCAAACGGATTTCGTCACAGAACGAGGTATGTATCGCGCGGGTGATCAGCGGTGGCAGAACCGAAACGAATCCGAAGTCCGCCTGGCGGTGATCGATCCATTTGCCAACGCAGCGACGCTGCAAGGATCTCGCGTGACGCCGATCGAAAGGACATTCGGAGATCACAAGCTACGATGTGATGTGTTTGAACGGACCTCTGGAGGAATCAGTAACCCCAATCAGTACTGCTATGACGCACAGGATTCGGCACTTCGATACGTAAGAGGACCGGGATGGTGGCAAATAACATACAACGACGTTGTCTCGTTCCAAGGCCGTTTCGTCGCGCGAAACGTCGAAGTCACCGATGGGGGACACCCGTTTCTCAAGCTTCGAGTGACGAAACTGGAAGCACTAGCTGTTGACGAAAGCGAACTAGCGCCAACTGCAGATGCAGTGAACTTGTCGGGGAGCAGAGTTTCAGGTATCTCGGTGACTCCTTTGAAGGCAGTGCCGATCGATGTTTCTGCTGTCACAGGTTTGCCAAAATTTGAAGTCGTGGTGCAGATCGTGATTGGCAAAGACGGCAAGGTCGTCGAGGCCAAGGCTATCAGCGGACCGAAGGCGGCATACAAAGCTGCAGAGTCAGCAGCTCGTAAATGGGTTTTTCCACCGTATCTCGTGGCTGGCCAGCCTGCAGAGGTTGAAACGAGGATCACGTTCAGCAAATCCTGAGTCGCAACGGTTTTACCGTCTGCCTTCTCCTAAAAACTGCTCCGCAACCTAGCCTGGAGCGCATCAATGATCGATACGAGATTGGGGGTCGGCATTCAAAGAGGCAACTCATTACGTGACCCACCAGTGCACTCCCCCAAAGGTTCTTGGACTCTGATAAGTTGTTTATCTCCATTAACTATGGTGAGCTCGCTGGGATTCGAACCCAGGACCCACGCCTTAAAAGGGCGTTGCTCTACCAACTGAGCTACGAGCTCACATCGTATTCAACTTATCCTGATCCAATAAGTTGAAGGCTGTTCAATTTTCCGCTTCTCGTGGCCTTCTTGGTGTTGGCAGCCAATTCATAGCCACTCTGTGCCGCAACCGACCCCGGGGCAAACCAAAGTCTCCAGCGCCTGCAACTCGTGCGTCGGCGCAAGATGGGCGTACCGGGCGGTCATCGCGATCGTCTGGCGTCCCATGAGTTCCTGCACTGTTCTTAAGTCTACCCCAGCCCTCGCCAACCGGCTAGCGCGCTTGTGCCGCAGCGTGTGCCGGGGGACGTCCCTGATCCCGGCTCAAGCGAGCGCCGCCACCGGGTCGGTCTTCGCGCTCCAGTCCGCCGGCATGAATCGGCCGAAAGCCGACGAAAAATACCGCGCCTGGAAGTAGCCGTTGCCGGCTTGATGAGGCGTGAGAGTGAGGCGTGAGAAACGGCCGGCCGGCTGCCTTTTTTCGCTGCATCGAACGATCTCAACCTAAGAGGCATCGCCTGGACTGTGGCGGCCATTTGCAGAACCGACTTTCTTGGCCGCCTTCTTCGCTTCAGCTTTCCGGCGCCGCATCTCGTCGCGGGAATACATGGTTCCCCGGCATTTCGCCGCGCCGCAGTTGCACAGGCATTCGTCGTCGCCGCCATCGTAGAGGCAATAGTCGTAGGTGATCTCGTCGCCGGCCCTGATGTTGCGGATGGCCGTGATCCACACCCGGCCGCCGATCTCCTCCGTCTCGCAGTTTGGGTCGCAGCTATGGTTGATGAACATGGCGGTGGAGTGCCCATCGATGACGATCGAGCCGTCGCCAAGTCCAAACAGGTAGGTGACGGGCTCGTTTTCGTAGAGTTCGTCGGCCACGTCCTTGGCGATGCGCGGCCCGTCGTATTCGGCCACCCGCTCGCCTTTGCGGATCGGCGTCGTGGTATAGCATCCTGCGGCGTGGATGGCGGAGGAGCGGATGATAAGTCCCATACGATTGTGAGATGCTTTCAGTGTGGGATGAATTCGGCCGGCTTGATTCGCATCCTACCATCGTTTGCCGCTCCAGAGACGGTATGAAGTTGTGCATATCCAGCGCGGTTGTGATGGCGTCTTTCCTCGGCATGGCGCCGGCGCTGCTCGCGCAGCAGAAACCCGCCGACAACCCGGCTCAATCCACGCAGAGCGCACCCGCGAATGCGCAGAATCCGTCGCAGCCTGCCGGCTCGAGCGGCAACCCATTCCCTGAAGACACCACGACGGTTCCGGTGATGCCCGACGGCAACTCCGCGGCACAGCCGGAGCCGAACACGGGCGCGGATGCCGGCCCCGTCGCGCTCCCTGCACAGGATTCGGATCCCGCACGCAGCCCCGACGACGCCGGTTCCGGTGTTCCGGCGCAGCCGGGCAACGAGTCCACATCGACGGTCCCGGACATCGACCGCATTCAGCCCAAGGACGACGAAGACATAAAGCGCAAGGGCAAGAAAGGCGATGAGCCCGAGGTCCACGAAACCGCGTCGAGCGACATCAACGTGGGCAAGTATTACCTCGACAAGAAGAACTGGAAGGCGGCGCTGTCGCGATTCCAGTCGGCCATGGTGCTCGATCCCGAGAATCCGGAAGCGTTCTGGGGAATGGCCGAATCGGCGCGGCATCTGGGCGACTTCGCGAGTGCCAAAAGCTACTATTTGAAAGTCGTCGACTACGACCCCGACAGCCGCCACGGCAAAGAGGCGCAGAAGGCGTTGAAGGATCCGCAGATCGCGAATGCACAGGCGTCCGCAGCCGGTCCGTCGAAGAAGTAGGTACGCTCAGAACCCGGCCCAGCGCAGATAGGCATCGAGGATGCGCTGCCCCCAAAGCCCGCTGACAATGCCGCCAATGCAAAGAAATGTCCCCAGAGGCAGTTTCATCGCCGCCCAGCCGCCCGCCTCGCTGGTCTTTGGCTTTGCAATCAGAACGATCACTGCCACCAGTGCGCCGAGCACAACGCCGAGGCCGAAGGCGAGCAGCGCACCTTGCAGGCCAAGCCAGGCCCCCAGCATGGCCATCAGCTTCGCGTCGCCAAGGCCGAGGCCCTCGCGGCGGCGGATGAGCCAGTAGATCCAGCGGATGAGGAGAATGAGGCCGGCAGCGATTGCCGCGCTAACGATTGCTGCCAGTGCGGCGCGAATGTGCGTGCCTCCGCCCCCGCGGAAAACTGCGAATGTGGCATCGAATGGAAAGGGAACAGCGCTGCATGCCACTCCCAGTGCGATTCCCGGCCACGTAAACCAATCCGGCAGCCATAGATGTTCGGCGTCGAGCGATGCAAGTGCGACTACGAGCCAATAAAACGCTGCGTGGGACAGGGCCGCTCCGATTCCGAAAAGGACGACCCCGACAGGAGTCTCAGGGACGAGCATCCACCCGAGCAGCCTCCACGCCACCGCGGCCCACACCAACCCCACTGCCAACTCGACAATGGGATACCGCCACCCGATCCACACCCCGCACGTCCGGCACCGGCCGCGCAGCGCGATCCAACTGACGACCGGCACATTCTCCCACCAGGCCAGCGTTCGCCCGCAGGCGCGGCAGTGGGAGCGCGGCGCGACCACGCTCTCGCCCTCCGGCCAGCGGCTCAGGCACACGTTCAGAAAACTGCCGAAGGCCAGGCCCAGCAGCCCCGCGAAGATCGTGCCCGCCCAGCGGATCATCTCTGCCTGGCTTTCCGGTTCCGACGAGCAATGCCGCGCCATCCTGCCTTGCCGTCCGCCAACTCGCGGCGCCCGTCCGCTACTTTCGGCACGCTCCCGCTTCGCATCACAACGAACTGTTTCCGCATCTGACAATGAATAAACGAGATTGCAGTTGCTTTCGTTTGCGCCTCCCAACCACCAGGCGTTATTGTCCCCTAGTAGGAAAGTAACAGCCACCGCGGAAATACAAGCTTATGCGCCCGTCTGATTCCCCGGAAAGGGACGCACCGGCGACAGTCAAGCACGTCCGGTCCGAGTTCGCCAAATTCGCTCTGGAGAATCTTTTCGAGATCTCTCCCGACGCCTTTCTCATCACGGACCCCGATGGGATCATCCGCGGTGCGAACCCCCGCGCGGCGGAGCTGTTTGGCTACGCGCAGGCTGAGTTGATCGGCACACCGGTCGACAACCTCGTCCCCGAGCGCTTCCGCGTCCGCCACCCCGGGCATCGCGAGAACTTCAACGCACATCCTCGCGCCCGCCAGATGGGAGCCGGCCTCAATCTCTTTGCGCGGCGTAGAGACGGCACGGAAGTCCCTGTCGACATCCTGCTCAAGCCGATGCAAACGCCTTCGGGCCCGATCGTCATCAGCATCGTTCGCGACGTCACCGAGCAGCGCGCCGCGCAGGAGGCGCTCCGGCGCAACGATCAACAGCTTCGTTCCATCGTTGAAAGCATCCGCGACTACGCCATTTATCTGCTCGACAACGAGGGCTACATCCAGACCTGGAATCCGGGGGCCGAGCGCATCAAGGGCTATGCCGGCGATGAGGTTCTCGGCCTGCATTTTTCGCGTTTCTTCGTCCAGGAAGATCTCGACCGCGGCCGGCCCGCGGAACTGTTGCGTCTGGCCGTGGAGCGCGGCCGGGTGGAGGTGGAGGGTTGGCGCGTCCGCAAGGACGGAACGCGCTTCTGGGCCGATGCGGTCATCACGGCGGTTCACGACTCGACCGGCGCCGTCATCGGCTTCGCCAAGGTCACTCGCGACTTGACCGATCAGAAATCCGCGCAGGAAGCTGTGATGCTGCAGTTGAGCAGCGCCCTGCTGTCCAATATGGACGTGCGCAAGCTGCTCGGCGCCATCTCGGCGAGCATTCGCGAGGTGCTTCCCCACGACTGCGCCACTCTCGCGCTGTTTGATCAGGCCAAGGGCGATTTCATGGTGCTGTTCCTCGGCGCGGAAGCGATGGAGATTCAGCGCGGTGAGATTCGTGTGGCCTTCGAGGGCTCTCCTGCCAAGGAGGCGTTCCGTACGCGCGAGCCCGTGTTGCTCGACCGGCTTCCCGGGACGCGTTTCCATCCCGCTTCCGTGCGCCATCTGATTGACCTGGGCATGCAATCCGCGTGCTGTGTACCGCTCATCCAGCGCGGCGAGGTCCTGGGCACCATCGCCGTGGCCAGGCGCGCTGAAGGAGCCTTCACGAATCGCGACGCCGAGATGCTCACCCAGGTTGCCGGCCAGGTCGCGATGGCGGTCAGCAATGCCATGGTCTTGCGGCAGATTGCCGAACTGCGCGACCGCCTGAAGCAGGAGAAGCAGTATCTCGAAGAGGAAATCAATCTCGACAAGCGCTTCGACGACATCGTGGGCGAAAGCACCGGGCTGCGACAGGTCCTGAAGCAGATCGAGACCGTCGCGCCGACCGGGGCCACGGTCCTCATCCAGGGCGAGACCGGCACGGGCAAGGAGCTGCTGGCCCGCGCCATTCACCGGTTGAGTCCGCGCCACGAGCGGACGTTCATCAAGCTCAACTGCGCCGCCATTCCCGCTGGCCTGGTCGAGAGCGAGCTCTTCGGCCACGAGAAGGGCGCCTTCACCGGCGCGCTGATGCGTAAAATCGGACGCCTCGAGCTGGCCCATGAAGGCACCCTTTTTCTGGATGAGATTGGCGAGCTGCCGCTCGAACTGCAGCCCAAGCTGCTGCGGGCGCTGCAGGAGCGCGAGATCGAGCGGCTGGGCGGCAGCCGGCCCATACAGGTCAATGTCCGCCTGATCGCCGCCACCAATCGCGATCTCGCCAGGATGGTCGCCGAAAGACAGTTTCGCAGCGACCTCTATTACCGGCTCAAGGTCTTCCCCATCTCCGCGCCGCCCCTGCGTGAACGCGCCGGAGACATCCCCATTCTGGTACGCCATTTCGTAACGGCGCATAGCCGGCGGCTGGGCAAAGTGATCGAAACCATCCCGGACGCGACGATGCGGGCGCTGTGCAGCTGGAAATGGCCGGGCAACATCCGCGAGCTCGAGAACTTCCTCGAACGCGCGGTCATCCTCTCCCGCGGCCCAGCCCTTTTCGCTCCGCTGGCCGAGCTTGCACTGGAGCCGGAGGACGAAGACGAACAGCCGGGTGCAGCCGCTACGCTCCATGAAGCCGAGCGCGAGCACATCCTCCGCGTGCTGCGGGAATGCAAAGGCCAGATCGGCGGCGAAGACGGCGCTGCGGCCCGCCTGGACCTGAAACGCACCACGTTGAACTCCAAGATCAAGAAGCTCGGCATCGAGCGAAGTGACTATATCTAGTCAGCTGACGATATTTCGTCTTCGTCACTTCGTCCGGCCCGCGTCGTCGGCGCATACGCCTTGCCGGCAACTTCCCTAAATAAGCGGCCATTTTTCAAAGACTTCAGGAAGCCGGCTCCTTCAGCGCAGAAGTTTGGCGCGGCAATTGCCTTATACAGGGCAAGCCGAAGGAAGGGCCACCTTACGTTGCGAATCACAATCAACGAGAGCGAGCAGGGCGCGGTGATCAAGCTGGAAGGGCGCATCGCCGGCCCCTGGGCAGCGGAATTAGGCCGTGCCTGGAAGGAGCGGGCTCCGCTGCTCGCCAAGCGGAAGTTATCTCTCGATCTGCGCGATATCACGTTCTCCGATGCCAGCGGAACGCAGGTACTGAGAGACATCTATCAGCAAACGGGAGCCGATTTAGTAACCAGCAACCCGTGGACCCACTTTCTTGCCGAAGAAGTGATGCGAAGCAGCGCACAGAATGCCGACCAGGAGCTATGACATGCCATTGATGAGAGAAACAGTGAACAGCCAGACACGCCGTGCAGGCGAGTTCTTCAGCAAGCTTTCCCCGGCCGCCCTTGCAGATTTCGAGGCGATGGTGTTTCCCACTCTTTACCCGGCGGGAATTGTTCTGTTCACCGAGAAGCAAACGCCATCCGGAGTTTTCGTTGTTGTCTCCGGCGAGGTCAAGCTCTCAATGAACTCCGCCGACGGCAAGCGGCTCATCCTGCGCATCGCCAAGGCCGGCGAACTGCTCGGGCTGCCATCCGCGATCAATGGCGGCCTATCGGAGATCACCGCGGAAACCCTTCACCCCGCCAGGATCGCGGTGATTGAGCGCGACCACTTCCTCGGCTTCCTTCACCGTCGTCCCGAGGTCTACCAGACGCTCACCTTGGAGCTCAGCCGCCACCTCAACATGGTGTGCGAGCAGCTGCGCACGGTCGGATTGTCCTCTTCGGCGCCCGAAAAGCTGGCGCGGCTTCTGCTCGATTGGAGCGAGAACGGCCAGGCCACCGACGCGGGCACGAAGTTCCACTTTCCGCTGACGCACGAAGAGATCGGCGAATTTATCGGTGCTTCACGCGAAACAGTGACCCGCACACTGACCGTTTTCAGGACCCGGCGGCTCATCTCATCCCACGGCGCCACACTAACCATTCCTAACCGCGTGGCGCTTGAGAGTTACGCCCGCTGCTGACTCGAAACGGAGTCGCCAGCGGCCAGCCGGGAGCCGCCGGCACGTTCTTTCTCTATCTTTCATGCCACCCGGCGGGCCCATTCCTGTCTCATCTCATGGACCGGGCAACACGGGCCTGCCGGGCGCCGGCTTCTCCTCATCTTGCAGATCGCTTTCCGCCTCCACAGTACAATGGGAATCAACATTGCACCGTGGAGGCTTCCTTATGCGCCGGCTGATCTTTGCTGCACTCGCATTTCTTTCTCTTGCCTCAATCTCCGCGAATCTCGCCGCGCAAGGCGCACCTCCGCAGGGCGGGGCAGGCCAGCCGTACACCATCGAGTACTACTACAAAGTGCAGTGGGGCCATCAGGAGGAGTTCCTCCATCTCTTCCTGAAGAACCACTGGCCGCTGCTGAAGAAGATCGCGTCCACCGGCCGCATTGCCGCTCTCAAGATCGAGTCACCTGCCTATCACACCACCGAAGATGGCCGGTGGGATTATCGCGTCACGATCCGCTACAAGGATTCGACGGTCGCGACGACAGCGAACCCCGACGAGCAGAAGTTCATCGACGAGCTCTGGCCGGACAAAGAAACCTATAAAAAGGAAGAGCAGCGCCGCTTCGAAATCCTCGCCGCGCACTGGGATCTGCCCGTGACGGAAATAACACCGAAGTAGGAGTGAAGCAGGGAACAGTGCCAAGGGCCAGGTACCAAGCACCAAGCACATCGATCCGACCGAAACCTGTTCCCTGATCCCTAATCTTTGATCCCTGATCCCTGATCCCTCAGTCGTTTCTGTGCCGCCATTGCCTCACCAGGTCCTCGGCCGCCTCTGCCCAGGTAGGAAACTCAAACTCGAACCCGGCTTCCAGCAGTCGCGCCGGCACGACCCGCCGGCTTTTCAGCACCAGCTCGGATTCGGTGCGCAGGAAGACGGCGCCGAGCTCGATGAAGAGAGCGGGTGCGGGAAGGCCGTTCGGGATGCCCCAGGCATCGCGCAGGGCCAACATGAAGTCGCGGTTGGGCACGGGATTCGGGGACGCGATGTTGACAGGACCCTCCAGCTGCTCCTGTGCAATCAGGAACTCGACGGCGCGGGCGAAGTCGTCCTCGTGGATCCACGAGACGAATTGCCGGCCGTTGCCCTGTTGACCTCCCAGCCCAGCCTGCACAAGCTTGATCAGAATGGCAAAGGCGTTGCCTGGCGTGGGGCTGAACGTGATCGCGCTGCGCATGGCCACCTTGCGCGTCCGCGGCGTCGCGGCGTCAAAAAATGCCGCCTCCCAGTCCTTGGCCACCTTGATGGAGAAGTTCCACGTCCTGGGGGCGCCGCGTTCGTTCCCGCCCAGCTCGCCGGCCGCCTCGTCCATGGGGCGGTCGAGCGCGTGCCGGTAGATGGTCCCCGTGGAGGCATTCAGCCAGACTCGCGGCGGATCGGCAAGACTTGCAATCACCCTGCCCAGCAGCCGCGTGGTCTCGATGCGCGAGTCGTAAATCTGCTGCCGGTTTTGTTCGTTGTAGCGGCAGTTGACGCTGCGTCCGGCCAGATTGATGCAGACATCGGCGCCCTCAAGCCGCTCCGCCCACTCGCCTTCGCTGGCTCCGTCCCAGTGGACGGTCTGCCAGGGCGCGGTGTAGGGGCCGCGGGTCAGGACAGTTACGTGATGCCCGCGATCCTGGAAGTAGCGCGAAAGAACCTGCCCTACCTGGCCGCTCCCGCCAGGCAGCACAATGCGCAAAGGCCTCTCCCGCCGCGCCGCGCCGATCAGAGTGTGAGAATCCAACCCTGGGGAAGGAGGGACTCGCGGAACTTGCATGTCATCAGCGTATCGCGAAAGTTAATAAGGAGGAGGATAAAAGGGGTAATCGCGAAAATACTGCCTGCGGCGCCACTGACGATACTCGCGGACGACAAAAACCAGAACGATGAGCATGACGATCAGCGGGAAATCGAGGATCCAGCCGGGCTGAACCACGCGATCGTTGCCCACGTTGACTGAATCGGCCGCATGATAGCTGCCCAGCAGCGCGACAAGATCGTGACCGATGGAAACATCGCGGCCCAGCCGGACCAGGCCGAAGATACTCACCAGGTCCTTGCCGATGGTGGCGCCCTCGCCGGCTTCCACACCTCCGAAGAAGTTCACGACGTCCTTGTCCGCGCTGCCTGAGAGGTGAATGGCGCCGAAGAAGACCACCACGTCGCCCTTCACTTCGCCTTCCACGTTCACGCTGCAAAAGAAGCAGACCGCATCGTGAACCGCCGCGTTGGGCGCGACGTAGATGTCGGATCCGAAGTGGACCGCGTCATTGTTGGCGCGCGCGGGCGCGGCTGCAACAAAAAGCGCGGCGGCGGCCAGGCAGGCGAGAAGATGCTTCATCATGAGAGGCGCCTCTCTTGCCTTAGGGGTACGAGAGACGGTAACGGAAAGTTCCAGTCAAAGCGATTGACGGCGACCCGCAAAGCGGCCTAGAACTCAAAGCGCATTCCCAACTGGATGCGGCGCGGCGGCGCTACGGCGGTCACCTGGCCGAACGCGCTCGACGTCTCCACCGGATCGATGCTCGTTCCATTCACATGGTTCAGCACATTGAACGCGCCGGCTGAGAAGCCGAGCCGGGGCGCTTCCTCGTCCTTGCTGGGCGTCATGTGGAAGTCGTGGCCCCAGCGCAGGTCGAGGTCCACATAAGACGGATTGTTCTCCGTGTTTCGCCCGACCCCGTTCGGCCGCGTGTTGAACAGGCCGTCGCCGAAGGCGTCCGTTCCCGTGACCTCCGTCCACGGCGTGCCCGTGTTGGCGAAGATGCCGGCGCCCAGGTTGAAGATGCTGTCGGGGTCGAACATTGCGTACATGCCCAGCCGGTGACGCCGGTCGAAGCCCGCATTCGACCACTCGTCGTTGGGCGCGTACTGGTTCTGCGGAAACCAGCCGATGCCGCCGGTGTTGGACTCGTAGTGCGACCACGTGTACCGGCCGAACCCGGTGAAGTACCTGTTGAGCCGGCCGCGATAGCTGATGTCCATCGCGCTGCCTTCGAAGAAGGCTGCCGGCTGCATCTCGCGGATGCGGCTGAAGGCCGGGTTTGGCCGCTCCGTGTATCCGGACTCCGGCGTCAGCGCGTTGATGTCCACCGACCGGAACTCGTCGACACCGCGCACCGAGTACACGCTCACAACTCCCGTCGCCTTCTCGCCCAGCTGCCGCTCAATGGAGAGCCCGTATTGAATCTGATAGGGAATCTTGGCGTGCGGCGCCAGCCGCGCCAGCGATACGGGTTGTGCGGCGATGTCGACGCATTCCGAGATAGGCACGCATCCCGCGGGCCGCTGCGTTGCCGGATCGAGCGAGAGCACCACGGAGCGCCGGCGGGCGTTTTCAAAGCGCGCCAAGTCCAGCAGAGGCCCTCCGCCGAAGCGGTCATAGTAGACGCCGCCGCCGCCGCGCACGATCAGCTTCGAATCCCCATCGAGAACCCATGCGAACGAAACGCGCGGCGAGAAGCCCAGTCTGTCGGTGGCGAGGAAGTTCTGCCAGTCATAGCGAATGCCTGGAGTGATGGAGAAACGGGCGTTCAACTTGAACTGGTCCTGAAGGAACGCGCCCATCTCCTGCCGGTGATAGATAAAGTGCACGTCGCCTGAGTTCAGCGAGTAACCCGACGGTCGATTGGCCTGATAGTTCGCGAGCGCCGATGTCGAGACGGTGACGCCATCGGCGGCCAGTGCCGGACCGAAGGTGTAAGTGCCCAGCGCATTCGTATTGTCGTCGAACGCGCGCCGCGCGATATGCGGAATGCCAATGCCTGCCTTGACGTAGTGCCGGCCATGCGTCCAGGTCACCATGTCGGAAAGGCGGAAGTTGTTTTCGGTTGCCAGGTTGTCGTTCTGTGCCGAGCCGCCTGTGAAGTAACCCGAAACGCTCATACGCGGCGCCTCGGCGACGTCGGTGTTACGGCTCGAATCGTGCTCGCCCACCAGCGATACCTGATTCAGCAACACGGCAGACAGTGCCGAATCGACGTGGAAGGTCAGGTCGTCTTCGCGATATTCAGTGTTATAGCCGCCCGCGGCCAGCGTTTGCCCGCCGACGCCCTGGTTCTGGCCGGTCCAGTCCTGGTAACTGTACTGCGCATAGGCCGAATGCCTGTCACTGAACTGGTGCGCCGCGCGAATGCTGAACTCGGTGTCGCGGTTCGGCGCCGGCACATTGGCGTTGAAGGCGCCGCTCGGGTTGGCCGGTGTGGGCGCGAGGGTCGCGCTGACCACCGAATCCAAATCCTCTTCCGCACGGTTGAACGACGCAAGAAAGCTGCTCTTTGGCGTATGCCAGATTGGCCCCGTCAAGTGGCCTTCATAGATGCGGCGCTGCTCGAAGGGCTTCGATGGCGCCAGCGCGTTTTGCGCGTTCAGCGCCGAGTCGCGAAAGGAGAAGTTGAACTCGCCGTGGTATTTGTCGGCAGCGGACTTGGTGATGATCTCCATCTGTCCGCGGCCCGGCCAGTAGTACTGCGCCGAATACGGGTCCTGGTTGATGCGCACTTCCTGTACAGCGGACGGCGACACCGTGGCGCGATTCGCTTCGACACCGTCGACCAGCAGGCCCGAGCCGCCGGTGGCCGTTACATTGTCGTCGAGAAACGAGCTCATCGCCGACTGGTAGTCGTTGTCGAAGATGGGAAGCTGCTTCAGGTCCGACGAACTGAGCACGGACGAGTCGCGGTTTTCGTCCGGTGCCGTCAGGTCCTCGCTGTTCTCGGCGTTGACGCGAACGTTCGTCGAGAGCGCCATGATCGGCAGGACGATGTGCAGGGGCTTGGCAAGGACAGCGGCGGCCGGCGCTCCCGGCGCGAGAGGCTGCGCAATTTCGACGGGAGTGCGGACGGTTTCGAATCCGGGCTCTGAAACCACCAGTGTGTAGGTGCCTGCATGTGGCGCGGTCAGATTGAAGTTGCCTTCGCCGTCGGAACGATTGGTGCAGGCCACTGAGCCTCCGGCATCGACGAGATCGACTTCCGCGCCGGGCACGATGGCGCCGGTTGGGTCGGCCACCACTCCATGGACGGCGGGTTCAGCCGGCGTGGGCACGGAAGGGGAATTTGCGGCGAGAGCGATCAGGGATGGAAACGTTACCAGCAAGGCAGCGACAACACGAGGGCGCATGATGCGTGTCTCCAAAGCAATTTCAGCTCAAAAGTACTTCAGCCAATCGGCGCAGGATATGCGGTACATCCTTCGAACGACGTTCGCGACTCATCCGTGGCCGGCGGATGGCGATGGGGAAGAGATGGGCGCCGTCCCTCTGTTGTCCGGTGCGGCTCGGCGTGACACGCACCGCCCGCGTTCCGTGCATTCGCCGCAGTATGCGTTTGAATTGTGTGGAAAGCGGCGCCACGCGCTACCGCTTTGCGTCCATTCTCTCAGCCGCCAGAATCGCTGTCCAGTCCGCCGGTTCATCTACTAAGACATCCGGTGGAGCTGACTCTAAGGTGTGCGGGGCCAGGCCGAAGGTGCAGCCAATGGACCACGTGCCGGCATTGCGCGCCGTCAGCACATCCACTTCGCTGTCGCCGACCATCACCGTTTCTTCCGGACGTGCGCCGGCCTCTTCCATCACCACGCGCATTCCGGCCGGGTCCGGCTTCTTGGTCGAGAAGCTGTTGCCTCCGTAGATGCTCATGAAAAACGGCGCCAGGCCCAGCGCCTCGCAGATGGCCCGCGCCGGCCGCACCGGCTTGTTGGTCAGCACGGCCATCGCGCGTTTGACGCCGCCGGGCCGGACGCCGACAACTTTCAGCGCCTCGATCACGCCTTTGTAGGCATAGGTGAAGTCCAGCTTGTGCTCGCGATAGTAATCGAGAAAGAACTGGTAGGCCCCGGCCAGGAACGCCTCGTCGGCATCGATGCCTTTCTCCGCAGCCAGTGCGCGGCGCATCAGCATCAGCGCGCCATCGCCGATGAAGCTTGCGATCAGCTTGTCGTCGAGCTCGGGCAGGCCGCAGTGGCGCAGCGTTGCATTTACGCTGTTGCACAGGTCCTGCGCCGAGTCGATCAGCGTTCCATCCAGATCGAAGACAAGCAGTTTGAGGGCGTCGACCGGAATCGGCCGATGGATGTGGATCATGAATCCAGTTTATGGGACCGCGGGGCGAAAAATCCCGGCGGTCCCATCCCGAACTACTCGCGGAAAGAAGTAGTGGCGGTTCGAGCCATCGAAAGCAGCCCGAATGCATGCAGCAGCGCTTGAAAGCGGCGTCCCGATCCGCATGGACAGGGATCGTTGCGGAAACACTGAACAGTCTTTCACCATTCAATTAATGAATTGACCAAAGGACCTGACCTACGATCCGAATCGTCAACTTTCTGTGCCGATACATTATGGAGACGGAACTTTTTGGGGTTCGCAAGGGATATACCATGAATCTGGTGGATATGCACCGGTCTTTGTCAACGGCTACACCACCATTCCCAGTGTGCCGAGGCTTCCAGGAGAGTTTTGACGCCATGAGAACAATGTGGAAGGCTCTGCTTTGGATAGGCGGGAGTGTCATCGTGCTCGCATTCTGCTTGATTGCGACCGCATTTCTTCGCACTCGCGCGGAGGCACGGCGTGCCGACCAGCTGCGAACTCTCGTCATAGATTTCGCTATCGGGCGGACCCAGGAATCTGAAGTGATGCGAGACGCCCGTCCATTCTTGTCGGGCATCACCGCCCAAGCCAGAGATGACAATGGGGGGGACTATAGATCATTCATTTTCGACAACATGCAATTGCACCGATTGCACCTTTCGCAATATCGCAGATTCACAATTCGGTTGCGGTTTCGAGACGGTGTCCTTCTCGAGAAGAATGCAGAATTCTCAGTTGAACACGATTGCAGAGTTGAGGTAACCGAGCGGGCTCGCGAGGTGCCAGGCGCAATCCCTAGTTCAGATTTGACGAATCATTACAGTACCGTCCCGTCGGGATTCTCAAAACCGGTTGATATAGCGACGATCATCGATGACGTTACTTACCCTGAGCGCTTGAGGTCCCAAGATTGGAGATTTGATCTTTCGTACCTAGCGCGGTTCGGGGGTTGTACTGACGCTCGATCAATTCTTCCGGCGATCTCAAGATAAATGCGGCAGACCTCGACCACCGTTTCCGCAGATTCCGCTTCCCGCAGCACCCGCAGAATCTCTTCTTCGCTGTATCCGCGCTTCCCGTCCCAAGTTCGCCTCTCACTCCAGAGTGACGTGACCCCCGAATTCGGTCCCATTCGGAATACGATTTGGACGAAGGAAGGGGGAAGTCGGGATGAGCCGAAGCAAGCACACTGAGGCGCAGATCATCACTGTGCTGAAGAAGGTTGAGGCAGGGCGCACGGCGGAGGATGTCGCCCGGGAACAAGGCGTGAGCAAGCACGCCATCTATGCCTGGAAGGCGAAGTACGGAGGCATGGAGGTGAGCGAGGCCGAGGAGGTCAAGCATCTGCGCGACGAGAACGCGCGGCTGAAGAAGCTGGTGGCCGAGCTGAGCCTGGACAAGGACATGCTTCAGTCGGTGATCCCAAAAAACTCCCTGAGCTCGTAGCACGGATAAATGAGAATATTGGCGTCTAAGACGATCATCTTACTGGCTGGCGCCTGATTGGCTTGCGGACCTTCGTTCCCTACGCCACTTCTTGAAGTCCGCGATGATCTCTTCCTCGCTCACATCGGAAAGCGCCGCGGCCAGACGGTCTGCGGCCGCCTTCAACTCGGCCATGTCCGCGGACTTCACGGGCTTCCGCGGAGTCGGCACATAAACACCGATTGTCTCGCCGCGGCGGGTCACTGCCACCGGCGTGTCGGATTCGAGATAGCGTGCGAACTGCTCCCTGAATTCGCGGACTCCCACTTTGATGGTCGCCACGTCCTCACCCCCATGTGTACACTTCAGCGTACGCAATTTTCAGGTCGCAGGCAAGCTCGAAGTTTCAGGCTCTCGTGTACCATGTCCCGCATGAGGAATCTTCTCATCGTTGCCGCTGTCGCTTCCCTTGCTATGCCGGCTGTCGCCGCCGACAAGCCCTCTGTGACCGACCTCATCGCGCTGGCCGCGCAGCACAGCCCCCAGCTCCAATCCTCGATCCAGGCTGCGTTCGAAGCCCCGAAGCTCAAGGACGGGACTGCGTGGATGGGGCACGGCCCGGATTTCTTCTTCGCCGTCGACACGGCATCCGCGCCATCCCTCGTGATCGACGACGCTCCAGGTCCGGCGATGGAGCAGATTGCCGGCGCCAGCCTCTGGTATGCCGTCGCGCATATCGATGCGGCCGGCCAACTGCACCAGTTCAATTACGTGATCAATGGCGCCAAGTTCGGCGGCGACCTCAACGTGCCGGTATTCGGTCCGCTCAGCTATTTGCAGCCCGGCGTCCCCAGCGGCGCGCTGTCGGAAAAACTCATTCACACCAGCACCCTCTACGACGGGATGAAGAGCGAGTACTGGATCTACGTACCCGCGCAGTACGATCCCAAGACGCCGGCCGCGGTGATGGTGTTTCAGGACGGCGGAGGCTACATCGACCGCAACGGGCTGAACCCCGCGCTCAACGTGATCGACAACCTGATCGCGCAGAAGAAGATTCCGGTGATGATTTGCGTGTTCATCAATCCCGGCGACATATCCGCCTCGCCGGACACGCAGACCTGGGAATTTGTGAAGGCCTACAGTGACAAGTGGCATCGCACGCTCAAGGACTCGATGCGCAGCACGCTCTACGATACGGTCAGCGACCGCTATGCGCGCTTTCTGCGCGACGAGGTGCTGGCCGAGGTGGGCGCGAAGTACAACCTGCGCAAGGATGCGTACAGTCATGCCATCGCCGGACTCTCGTCCGGCGGCATCTGCAGCTTCAACGCCGCGTGGCAGATGCCCGATGAGTTCAGCCGCGCGATCAGCTGGATCGGCAGCTTCGAAAGCATCCAGTGGAAGGAGAACCCGTCGATTCCCGATGGCGGGCAGGACTACCCTGACAAGATTCTGCGCGAGATGCACCGCAACATCCGCGTGTGGCTGCAGGACGGTTCGAACGACCTAGAGAATCCGAACTACGGCGACTGGCCGATGGCCAACATCCGCATGGCGAATGCGCTCAAGACCAAGGGCTACGACTTTCACTTCAGTTTTGGCAAAGGGACCCACAACGCGGCCCATGGGGCTGCCGAGTTCCCTGAAGAGATGATCTGGCTGTGGCGGGGCTACGATCCGGAGAAAACCTCGCAGGCGTTTACTGCCGACCCTGCCGAGAAAGACAAGCCGTATTTTCGCGTGCAGATTGTGAGCCGGTGAGACGACCGGCGAGTGCCGGTGAGGAGTTCGACGGCCCGTCGAGACCCATCCCGAAAAAAGTATTGGAGAATGCGCGCGGAGTGGTATAGAGATAGGAAGCGGTTCAGCAAAAAAGTCAGGCGGGACCCATTCCGTGGAGCCACCCCGGGCCCCGCCTGAGGAACAAACTCTATGACGGCGCGCGAGCTCCGATCACCCGATCGGGTTTCAGCGCGCCGCAAACGTCAGTGGACGCGAACGTCGCCCGAGCCCGTCTCGATGCGCACCGTTGGGCCGCCGCCGTGAACCTTGCCGGTAATGTGGTGACGGTCGAACGAGCCCTGCACGGTCATCTCCTGATCCGTGTGGACGCTTCCCGATCCGGTCGAGGCATCCAGCGTGAACCCACCCTGACCCGGCCACATTTCCACGCTGCCCGAACCGGTTTCGAGCTTCCATTCCGCCGCCGGCGATCCGCTGACCTTGATGTCGCCCGAGCCGGTGCCGGCGCGCAGCCCGCCGTGAACGTTCTTGATTTCGATCGAGCCCGAACCGGTCTGCGCCTTCACATCGCCATCGCCGGACCCTTCGGCGTAGATGTCGCCCGAGCCGGTGTCGACCTTGAAGCCGCCGCGGAGGCCGGTCGCATGAATGTTGCCGGAGCCCGTGGAAAGCCGCGCATTCTCGCCCACGCCGTCGTCGGTCACGTTGCCCGAGCCGGAGCCTGCATCGAGAAATGCGTCTTCCGGCGCCTGAATGTCATATTCGATGCTGATGTTGTGATAGTTCTCGTGGTGCTGGCCGATGCGGATGATGTTGCCGGTTTGCTCGATCGGCGGATTGTTCGCGATATCGCGAACGCGGTCGCTGCTCTCGCCCCAGTTCGACCGGACACGTCCGACGATGTGCACCTCGCTGCTCGATCCGCGGGAGAGGTGAATGTTGCCCGAGCCGGTGTTCACGCTGAGCTCGACATGGCCGCTGACTTTCAGTGTGCGTTCAAACGTGGCTTCATTGGCCAGCGCCGGAAGCGCCGCCATTACGAGCGCCGCCACGGCAATGGAGAGATACTTCATACTGTCCCTCTTTTCTGATACGGTTCGGAGTTCACAGTTTCAGGTACGTGGTTTGCAGCCGGAAGTTCCCGTTATTCAGGCGCTCGATCTTCAGCTCGAGATCAAGCAGAATACCGCCGACCGGAATGGTGCAACGCGGTTGCCAAAGCAGGAACGATCCAGAACCCCATTCGTTTCTTCCGAATCGAAGCGATTCTCGTCTCCCGGCCTGCCGTCTCCGCTGTCCATTTCCGAACACTCCCGGCCAAAAGCGAACAGGCGCGAAAAGCAGGGATCAGGGATCAGGGATCAGCGAACCGAGATCAGGGAACAGAGATCAGGGATCAGAGATCCGAAGCCGATCGCCTTTCTTGTTATTGCTGCAGCACAACCGTATCGCCTTCCTTCAGACCGCTGACGATCTCTGTCTTCGAGCCGTCGGAAAGCCCCACCTTGACCGGTACTTTTGTCTGCCCGTCTTTCTGGCTCTTGTCCGGAACCGCCACCGTTGCGTTCTTCTGGTTGTCGTACATCACGGCGTTTTCCGGCACGGCCAGCACGTTCTTGTGTTCATCCAGCAGAATCTCCGCATTGGCCGTCATGTTGGCCTTCAGTTCGCCGCCGGGGTTATCGATCGAGACGCGCACTTCGAACGTGGTAACGTTGTCCTTCTCCACGCCCAGCGGAGCGATCTTGGTGACTTTGCCCTGAAAGACACGATCGCGGAAGCTCTCCACCTTGATGCGCGCCGGCTGGCCGAGGTAGACGTGCGCGATGTCGGCCTCATCCACCTTGCCCTGCACATACACCTGGTTGACGTCGCCTTCGGTCATCACCAGGGTGGCCGTCGAGCCCAGCACCAGGATCGAGCTCACGGCATCGCCGATCTCCACGTCGCGCGAAAGGATGACGCCATCCATGGGAGCGGTTATGGTGGTATAGCCCATCTGTTCCTCGAGCTGCTTCAGGCTGGCCTGGCTCTGCTGCACCTGCGCTTTGGCCTGCTGCAGCTTGGCCGAATCCACGCCGATCTGCGCCTTGGCTGAGTCGCGCCGCGTGAGCGCGGCGAGGTAGTCCTTGTTGGCGTCGTCGAGCGCCTGGCGGCTCACAACGCCTTCCTTCTGCATCTCCTGGTTGCGCTCGAGCGTGGCCTTGTACATGGCGAGATCGGGCGCGGCGGCGTTTACCCTGTCCTGCTCGATGTTGGCCTGGTAAGTGGCCACGTTGGCCTGCGCCGCGGCCAGCTGGGCGCGCTGCGCTTCCACCTGGTCCTGGATCTCCTCCTGGTCGAGCTGGGCCAGGGGATCGCCTTTGTGCACCTTGTAGTTGATGTCGACGAAGAGCTTCTCGACGATGCCCGAGGCCTTCGACTTCACTTCGACTTTTGTGATGGGCTCGATCTTGCCGGTTGCGACCACCGAGCGCGCCACGTCGCCGCGCGTCACCTTCGCCAGCCGGTTGGGATCGATGGAAGTTCTTGTGGCCAGCTTGGCCAGCGCGGCTCCCGCGAGAACAACAAGCAACAGAACTCCCAAGGCAAGCCAGAACCAGAACCGCCTGTTTTTTCGCGATGCAGCCACTCAACAACCCCCAGGGGCGAGATCATGCGCGGCGCAGACCGCTTGCGCAAGAGAACCAGGAGATGAAATCCAATACTCATACGGAAGACGCACGGGGCGCACATCCGTTAACAGCAAGTACGAAGACTCCGAGGCTCCGGTTCCCAGTGAAGCATCCGCAAACAGCGGGACGCGCGCAAGGGGTGACGAACGCTGGCGACGACGGGATGAACCGAACTTGCAACGGCGGAAGGCGCATTGCGCCTGAGCCGGCACGGCCTGTCCAAAGTGCTATTCTCACAGCCAGATGCAGGGGCTTTCGCTGCTCAAATTTGTCGCCGTCGGCCTGCTGATCCTGGCCAACGCGTTCTTTGTGGCCGCCGAGTTCGCACTCGTCTCAGTCCGCGAGACTCGCATCGAGCAGATGATTGCAGGAGTCATTCCCGGGGCCCGTGCCGTGCGCCGCCTGCAGCACGACCTGGACGACTTTTTACCTGCCGTTCAACTGGGTGTCACACTCTGCTCGCTGGCCCTGGGCTGGATCGGCGAACCGCTCGCTGCCGCGTTCGTGCAGGACTGGCTCGGCGGCCTGCCCCATTCAGCCGCGATTTCGCACATCGTCTCGGTGGCCGCGGTTGCGCTTGGATTCGCGGTCATCACCTACTTCCATGTCGTAGTCGGCGAGCTTGTCCCCAAGTCGCTGGCGTTGCGCCGGTCAGAGGCGCTGGCGGTCGCCGTCGCCCCGCCCATGCTCCTTTTCATGACGATTGCACGGCCGGCCGTTCGCCTGCTGAAGGGGTCGGCCGCCGTGGTG
>Ga0335069_10000190_pt1 | contig 106238 bp, 98 predicted proteins | sample Lox_Sample_11_FD_206714 | JGI IMG/M metagenome (GOLD analysis project Ga0335069, IMG submission 206714) | Soil microbial communities from Loxahatchee National Wildlife Refuge, Florida, United States - Lox_Sample_1.1 | ecosystem: Environmental > Terrestrial > Soil > Wetlands | place: USA...
GATACGGCGTTCGACGTCCGTGTGTCGCCGAACGCCGAACCGACCGCTCCCTACTTCACCCGTTCCTCGATCGAACAGCCGTACTATGACATTGCCAGGCCGGAATTTCGAGAGCGGTCGTTCGCTCCCTATCCGCTCGCCGGCTGGGCCGAGTTCTCCTTCGACGGGTTGCCGGTTCGTGCCGGCCAGGTTGTGCAGACACTACAGCGCGCCACCGGGCACGGCGGCTACTATGAACCTCTAGTCGTGGAGCCGGCGATTGGCGTGCGCATCGAGCCCGCTGCCCGAATTCTCCCCCTCGATGGCAGCGCGCTGCCCGTCCGCGTCACCGTGCATGCGCAGGCCGCCGCCGAGGGCACGGTTGAACTGAAGCTGCCCGACGATTGGCGATCCGAACCATCCCAGGCAAGCTTCAAGCTGGCTGCCGCCGGCGATACCGGCCCAATCCAATTCTCCGTCACACCGACCCACGCCGAAACCGGCGCGTACTCGATCCACGCCGTCGTCCATTCGTCGGGTGAAACCTACACTGCCGGTTGGCAAAGCGTCGGCTATCCCGGCCTTCGGCCGTACAACCTCTACAAGCCCGCCGATCTGAAAACTCGGAAGATCGACGTGAAGCTCGCTTCCGGCTTGCGCATCGGCTACGTGATGGGCCCCGGGGACACTGTTCCAGAAGCCATTGATGGCATGGGAGTTGCGTCGTATCTGCTTTCTGATGCGGAGCTCGCCTCCGCCGACCTCTCGGCCTGGAATGTGATCGTGGTGGGCATCCGAGCCTATGCCACGCGGCCTGAACTCTCGAAGGACCAGGAGCGCCTGAACGAGTTTGTCCGCCGCGGAGGCACGCTGGTGGTTCAGTATCAAGGCTCCACGTTTCCGGCGCCCCTGCCTGTTTCCATCGGGCGCTTCCCCGAACGCGTCGTAGACGAGCAGGCACCCGTAAGGCTTCTCGACCCGGCGAACCGCATGCTGAGCTGGCCGAACAAGATCACGGCTGCGGACTTTGGCGGCTGGGTGGAAGAGCGCGGACACGGCTTCGTCGACACCTGGGACAAGGAATACACGGCCCTCACTGAAACCGGCGACCCTGGCCAGGACCCGCAGCGCGGCGGGCTGCTCGTCGCCCACCCCGGGAAGGGAACCTTTGTCTATGTTTCATTTGCGCTTTACCGTCAGCTTCCGGAGCTGGTGCCGGGCGCTTACCGCATCCTGGCAAATCTCCTCAGCGCGGGAATCGCGCGAGGCGACTGAGACTTTACCCCTTCGCGCATCCCCCGGGAGTATTCCACCGATTCTGCAGACTTTGCCGGTCGCAAAGGACGCAAGGGCCGCCCCGGAAACCTCTCAAAATGCGATGGATAGATTGTTAAAAATACGTAAATTCGTCAAATTGTAACAAGGTCCTGAGATTCTTTCAGATGGATGGAATCCGGCGACATGAAGTGCCGAGCTTCCACCTTACGGCTCTAATCCCTGTCATCCTGGCAAGCCGACACGATGAGTCTCACAGCCGAACGTTCAGTGAGGTTTCCGGCCGTGCGAAACGCCTTGAGAGCGCCCGCATCACTTCGCGGGTGAAGGCTTGATCCAAACCAAAACAAAGAGAGGCCCAATGAATCTCAGATTCAAAACCGTTGCCGCTGTTGCTTTGGCGGCGAGTCTTGTTACTGTTTGCAGCGGACAGTCCACTTCGACCGCGCCGGCAAAGAAGCACGCGGTAAAGAAGAAAATGCCACCTCCGCCCAAGGTCGAAGACCAGATCAACGACCTGCGCCGCGAGTTTCAAACCCAAATCGACAGCCTGAAGAACGCGTTGTCGGAAAAGGACGCCCAGTTGCAGAGAGCCCAGCAAGCTGCGGCCGATGCACAGGCCGCGGCTACGCGCGCTGAGGCTGCCGCCCAGGCCCAGAACGAGGCGGTGACGCAAAATGCAGCCGCCGTGACCACGCTGCAAACCACGGTGACCGATCTGAAGGCCAACTCGGTGTCGCTGGCGACCACGGTCTCGGACGAAACGGCAGCCATCAAGAAGGCGATCGATCATCCGGAGAAACTCAACTACAAGGGAATCACCCTGACTCCGGGCGGATACGCGGCGGCTGAATCGGTATTTCGTACCAAAGCCACCGGCGGCGACATTCCGACTCCGTTTACCGGCATCCCGTTCTCTGCTTCGGACCAGGGCCACCTTACCGAGTTCTACGCAGACGCGCGTCAGTCCCGGCTTTCGTTGCTGGCCGAAGGCAAGACCTCGAACGCCACGCTGCGCGGCTACTGGGAAGCAGACTGGCTGGGCACCGGAACGAGCTCCAACAACAACCAGTCCAACAGCTATGTGCTGCGCGAGCGCGTGCTTTGGGGCCAGATGGCCCTGAACAACGGCTTTGCCTTCACCGGCGGCCAGCTCTGGTCTCTGGCTACGGAAGACAAGAAGGCCATCTCCAACTTCTCCGGCGATATCCTGACGCCGCAGACCATCGACCCGAACTATAACTCGGGCTTTGTTTGGACCCGCCAGTATGGCATCCGCGTTACCTACACCCAGCCGAAGTGGGCCATCGGCCTTGCCGCCGAGAACCCGCAGGTGCTCGGACCCGGCGGCTCCAACTCCCTCAACTCCGGTGTCGCCTACCTCTGGGGCCAGCCCGGCGCCAATGGCGGCAACTACAACGGCGCCGCCAGCGACGCCTCGACCACGACCTCGAGCTGCTCGATCAGCACCTCCTCCACGGGCGCGCAAACCATCACCTGCCTCCCGGTCGTTCCGCCGCAGCTCACAACCTACGCCATCAATCCTTCGCCGGATATCATCGCCAAGGTCACTGCCGATCCCGGCTGGGGCCACTATGAGATCTTCGGCATCGGCCGTACCTTCCGCGATCGCATTTATCACTACACCACTACGACGTCGAGCACCGGCAAGACAACGAACACGATCGAAGTCGGCTTCGACGACACCGTGTGGGGCGGCGGCATCGGCGGTAGCGCTCGCGTTCCGGTATTGCAGAAGAAAGTCGATTTGGGTATCAAGGGCCTCTGGGGTACCGGTGTCGGCCGCTACGGTAACTCGACCATTTCAGACGTGACCGTGAAACCGACCGGCCAGTTCTCACCTCTTCACGCATTCTCCGCGCTCAGCACCGTCGAGATTCACGCGACTCCGCGCCTCGATATCTACGCAAACTACGGAGGCGACTATATCTTCCGTACCACGTTTGTCACGTCCGCCGGCAAGCTGAGCGGGTACGGCGTGAGCGCCGCCAACTCCGGCTGCAACACCGAGCCGCTGCCGATCTCGTCGAACGGAGGCGGCCCGACCTTCCCGCTCGCCCCCAGCAACTGCTCGGGCAACAACCGCAGCATCTCTGAAGCCACGTTGGGCTACTGGTACGACTTCTACAAGGGACCACACGGCCGCTTCCGCCAGGGCATCCAGTACAGCTATGCGGAGCGCACGGTATGGGCCCCTCCCGCCTCCAATCCTCTCGCCACTCCCCTCAGCGGCTTCATGCCCAAGGGCATCGACAACATGCTCTGGACGTCGTTCCGCTACTACATCCCGTAATTCAATCGCGGCCTGAGCGACCGCGCAAAACCAAGGGGCGGCTCACAATGGGCCGCCCCTTTTGTTTTCCATCGCGCGGGACCGCACTCCTCGCCGCAAGCCCGGGTTCGGCAGAAAGCGGCCGCCAGTGCGCGTCCGTTGCCGCAAACGGCAGCCGATAGATTCCTAGCGCGGCTCGCCCGTCGGCTGGAACGCCACACCGGCGATATCCTCGCCTGACGCGAGCACGTCCCTTAGCCGCTCGGGACTCGCTCCGCTGCGGCCCTCCGCCGCGGCGAGCAATTGCGTGGCGAAGGCCAGCGTGGTCCCTTCCGGCAGCCGGAAGATCCACGGCACGTTGGTCGACGTCAACGCATGGTCGCCGCTGATCGCCACCACCGGCACGAAAGCTTTCAGTGCGAGTTGTTCGCTCAGGTGGCTTGCGTCGCGGTCCAGCGCAATGATCGCTAGCGCGTGTTCATCCATTAGCGCGTGCACCAGCTGCGTCGAGGCCGAACCCCAGTTTTGCCGGCTTTCCACCGGGACCAACTTCCATGTCCGGCCCTGCGGGCCAACGGTCTGCGTCCCCGCCGCGGCCAATTCGACGCTGCGTTCCGCATTCGGCCCGAAGACAACGATGTTCACCGGCCCTGCCGGCACATCGTTTCGATGTGGCCCCGCGTAGGCCACTCCATCTTCCCCGACTCGCGCATAGGGCTCCGGATGCGATGGCACGTTCGAACTCAGGGAGGCCGGTGGGCGCGCAAGCGCCGTCTGCCCCACCGCAGGGGCCTTCTCCATCGTCGCCACGCGATAGGTGATGTTGCCGCGGTGCACGGTTCCCAGGTACATCGGCGCTACGTTCTTCTGGTTGGGATCGAAGACCATGTGCCCGGTCACACCGTCATACTCCTCGATACTGGCCAGCGCATCGTGAATCCGCGCCCGGTTCAGCCCGCCCTTGCAGATCGAGTCGAGCAGCGCGTTCATTGCGTCGTAGGCCAGCGAGGCGAACTGCTCGGGCTCTTCGTGGAAGCGCACTTCAAACCGGCGGTTGAAGTCGAGCCACGCCGGATCCTGACGCGCGGGGTCGTAGGGAAAGACGGCTTCAAAGCCTTCCGCAGCTTCGCCCGCGGTCGCCAGCAACTCGGGTCCCAGCGTTCGATACGATCCGAAGACCGGCTGCTTCATCCCGGCCGCGCGCATCTGCTTGAGGATGTTGGCCGCCGGAATCTCGTCGGTCCACAGCACAATGGCATCGACACGCGAGGACCGGATCACGTTCAGCTGCCGCGAGAAATCGGTATCGCCGGGCAGAAACTTCTGCTCGATGACCACCGGGTGGCCGAGCCGCCGAGCCGCATCGCGGAATTTGCCCACGCCGAACCGTCCGTAGCGGTTGTTCACGCGCAGCAGCGCCACTCGTTTCAGGCCAAGCTCGGTGAAGATCCGCCGCGCCAGCGTGAGGCACTGCACGCGGTCGTCCTGCAGGTCGGTGAAATACCAGGGAATATAAGTCTCGGGAATCGTGGGGTCTGTCGACGCGGAATTGACGATGGGGATCTCCGCGCGCAGCGCCACGCGCAAGGCAATGTGTGTCGACTCCGAGCTGATCGAGCCGAAGATCGCCCAGTCCCGGTCGTCGTAGACCATCTTGACCACTTCATTCGATGCCGAGCCCCAGATCGTGGGATCGGTGGGCCGGTCTTCGCCATAGACGGCCTTGGCCTGCCAGTTGTCGTAGTCATTGTGCATCATCAGGCGGAACGTCTTGCCGCCGTAGCCGCCGCCGGCGTTCCGCTCCTCCACCGCGAGCTGCGCGCCATGCAACATTCGCATCCCGAAGACGGACTCCGGGTTCTTGTCGATCGGCCCGAAGAAGCCGATGCGAACCTCGGAGATGTCCCCCGGCTCCGGAACGTCCCGTGCGGCGCCCGAGTAGAGATTGGGGTGGGTGTAGTTCTTGTCGTAGGGCGCGGCGAACTTGGAGTAAGGGCTCAGGTCCTCCGGCTCGCCGGCGTAGGGCTCGACTACGCGGTCCCGTGGCGGCCCCGGAGGATTCTTGCCGCATTCGCAAACATGCGCCTGCGCCCCCGCCTGCGTGAAAGACGCGGCCGCGCAGCAGCCGGCGAGCAGGGTGGCTGCAAGCAACAACTCCCGCGCTTGCATGGCGCTACTCCTTTTCTGACGGCGGCTGTGCCGTGCGGAACATGGCGATCGCTTCGATCTCAATCAGCAGTTCCGGCCGGCAGAGAATGGCCTGGATTCCAGTCGAGGCGGGCAGCGGATCGAGCCCCTGTTCCTTGTAGAACGCGGTGCGCTCTTCATTGAAAGCCTCGTAGTCGCGCTCGATGTCGCGCAAATAGCAGGTGGTGCGCACGATGTCGTGCCACGACGCGCCTTCGCTCTCCAGCAGACCCGTGATGTTGGCCAGCGTGCGCTGCATTTGCGCGCGGAAGTCGCCGATATGCACACTCTTGCCGCTATCGTCGATCGACGCGGTGCCAGAGATGAGCAGGATGGTCAGCCCGTTCAGATCGATCCGCATGCCGCGCGAAAACGAGCTCGGCTTGGCGTAGGCGTAGGCTTCGTTGAGCACGCCGTGGTTGGTGACGGCGCGCTTCTGGACAGGTGCGTGCGCAATGGCCTGAAGCAGTTCAGCAAGATCACTCATGGTTATGACTCCTTATGATCGGTTATGGTTGATAGATCCCGTGGCTCAGACCCTTGGCGGTGGCCACCCAGATGTCCTTGCCTTGAAAGTCGATTCCCAGAACATAGTTGTGCGCCGGAGCAGTGGTCACGGGAATTTCGGTCACGTTGCCGGCAGCGTCGCGCACGGTCATCTCGGGATGGCCGTCCTTGAGCGAGGGACGATAGACGGCCCAGTTCGTCCCGTCGAAGTAGGCGAGGCCCTTGTCGGTGCCGAACCATGCGCGATTGGCGTCAATGCCCTTCACGAAATTTGTAAAGTTCGAGGGAAGTCCGCTGTCTTTGACGAGGAAGTTATGCCAGTAGCGGCCATCGTACCGGCTGTCTCCAAAGTAGGTGGCTGCCCAGAGAATATTGTCCACATAACTGACCGATGTGACAATCTCGTGAATCAGCCCCTGATCCTTGAACAGCACCATTTCGGTCTCGCCGTCCGGGTCGTCATACTTGTCCCAGCGGCCGGTCTTTTGGTCGTACTCGAGCACGCCGCTGCCCCAGATGGCGTAGTAGACCTTGGTCGGCGTGGCCGAAACCGCATAAGCCCAGATCTCCACCATCGGCGTGTTGCGCTCGTTGTAGAGGATCCACTCTCCCGTGCGAGTGTTCAGGCGGCATCCGCCGGCGGCCGTGGCCACCCAGACGTCTTCTCCGGAGACCGACACGCCGTAGACGACGTCGTTGCTCAGGCCTGAGTTCAATTGCGTGAACGTTTCGATGCGGCCCGCCGAGATGCGGCTCAGCCCGCCCATGGTGCCGGCCCACACGTCGCCGGTGTTTTTGTCGAGGGCCAACGAAAGTACGGCGCGATGGGCAAGACCGTCGGCGGTGGTGTAGGTTTTCCACGCGTGGTTTTCGTAAACGGCGAGGCCGTTCTCGGTGCCCGCCCAGATACGGTCTCCGTCGACGAGCACCGAGAAAACATGGTTGTCCGGCAGTCCATTGGCCGTTGTGAAGTTCTCGAAGCGGAAGCGCGGGAGCTTAGCGATCGATGCCGGCGCAAGGGCCGATCTGGTCGCGTTGGCGGCTGCATGCTGCTTCGCGGCAGGGTGTGCCTGCGCCCATGAGGTTGCTGCAGCGGCGGCAAGCAGCGCGGCGGAGGCGAGGGTTGCGATTGCGGCCTTCGTGTTCATCGCGTCCTCAAATACTCGATCAGGTCGTTGAGTTCGTCTTTGGTCAGGTCGTTGGTGCGGCCATGCTGGTCGCCCGGGTTATAGATCGTCCAGATCTCTTCGAGCGTCCGCGCCGAGCCGTCGTGCAGATACGGCGCGGTCAGGCCAATGTTTACGAGCTGCGGCGTATCGAGCTTGCCGCTGTTGTCGGTAGGTTTGCCTGTTCCCACGTCGAACAACCTCTGGCTCGTTCCCTTCGGCCCGCTGTGGCAATACGAGCATCGATTGGCTTCCGGAATCGGTTTGCCGAACTTGTCGGCGGAGCGCGTAAAAACCGCCAGCCCGCGCTCCTGCGCCGGTGTCAGGTCTCCCCCGGCCTGCCGCCAGCGGTTTGGCCGCGGCGGCAGATTGCGCACGTAAAGCGCCAGGTCGGCGAGCGTGCGGCTGTCATAGTTCTCCGAGCGCCAGAAGTACATCTCCGTGCGCGGGCCGCATTCGGTGGGAATGTTCGGATTGCCGCCATTCCATTTGTAGGGCTCCGTGTCCTTGATGTCCTCAAGCAGGCGGTTGTCCACGATATCGCGGCCGAAGCCGTCCGGCTCGAGATCCCACTCCAGCGCATCGAATGTCGAGTCGATGTGGCAGTTCGCGCAACCGATCTGTCCCTGGAACGAGTAGCGTGCCGTGTAAAAGGTCTGCTCGCCGCGGCGTATTGCGGACGTCTTCGCGGGCCCATCGAGCTTGACTGTCGAAGTTACGCGATTCGTGCGCGTATCGATCACGCTGATCGTGTCGTCGAGCCGGTTGGCGACCAGCAGCCTGCGCCCGTCGCGCGAAAGTGCAAGCCCTCGCGGGTTGCGTCCCACAGGAATGCGCGCTACCACATAGTTGGCGCTGCCCGCCAGATCGCTCGCGAACGAGGCTGGCTGCAAGCGCGGCCGCGCGCCGACGAAGCGCATAAGCCGCGCGACGTCGATCACGCTGACGATCTCCGATCCGCCGCTGGTTACGTAAATGTGCGATTTGTCCGGCGAGATCGCGACCCCGAACGGCTGCGAGGCGTAGCGCTCGAGCTCGTCCAGCGGAACCTCAACCGGCGCGCCGATATCCGCGCCGAACAACATCAGCGTGTCCGCAAAGGCCCCGCCGTGCTCGAGATGCGCAAGCGGCACGAGATTCTTGGGATGCAATTCAGCCACCACGCCCAGCCGGCCATCGGTGGAGAAGGCAAGATGAAACGCGCCGGCGATGGCGTGCAGTGGAATGCGATCGACCACCACAGCTCGCGCCGTATCGATCACCGCGATCTCGGACTCCGGCACGGTGCGGTTTTCAGTCCCTGTATGCCGCGGAAACGGATCGGGGTAGACGTGCGTTGCGTAGATGCGTCTGCCGTCGGGCGAGAGCGTCAAGTAGCTCGAGCCGCGTCCGGCCATGAGGCGCTTCTGATCTGCGCCCGTCGCTGCGTCGAGCACCGCAATGTCGTCCGAGATGCGATTGGCGACGAAAAGACGCTTGCCCGCGCGGTCCGCCACCACGCCGGAAGGCTCCGCGCCGACCTTCCACGTCGCCATCACGGTGAGAAGCTTCGTGTCGATCACCGAAAGCGTGTCGGCCCACGAATTGGTGACGTACAGCCGGTCACCCGAGGTGGAGAGCGCGATGCCGCGCGGCACGCGTCCCACCCGGACCTTCCCGATCGTGGCGAAGGTTGACGCATTCAGTACTCTGACCTCTTCGGCCTGCTGGCAAAGCACATAGACCCGGGTGGCATCCGGCGAGAAGAGCAGTTCCAGCGGCGAGGCGAAATCCTCCGGCTCGATTGCGTTCTGAGCAATCGCGGCGTGAACCGGTCCTGCACACTCGTGCGCCAGTGCGAGCACCGCGACAATCGCCGCAATAGCAGCCGCCAGCGCGATCGGCGCTGCCCTGGCGCGGTTGCGCCGCCGGCTGCTCACTTCGGCTCCTCCACAGTGATCACGCGGTCCACGGCGAGTTTTTCGAGCGACTGCTCGCGGCCACTCGGCCAGCGCACGATCAGCTTGTCGATCGTAGTGGCCGTTCCCAGCCCGAAATGCACCCGCGCATCGTCCTGCGAAAGATACCCCGAGCCCGCGACGCGCTCCGCGGTCCAACGCTTGCCGCCCGCATCCACCTCGACGCGCGCGCCAATCCCGTCGCGATTGCTCTTCGCGGCCGCACCCGGAGCGGCATTTCGGTCACCTTGGCGCATCGCCCCGACGAGCTTGATTGCAACCCAGTGGCCGGTGTTTATCGATACGTTGTGCAGCAGCTTTCCTTTGTCGCCGAGATTGACGAGGAACGCATCGACCTTGCCGTCGTTGTCATAATCGGCAAAGCACGCGCCCCGCGCCACACTGCGCTCGCTCATCACCGGGCCGGCATCGCGTGAGACATCGGCGAACTTCCCGTTTCCCAGCCCGCGAAACAACGTGTGCTCCTGCGGGATGAGATGAATCAGCCCTCCGTGAAAGATGAGGATGTCGAGCAGGCCGTCGTTGTCGAAGTCGTAGACGCCCGTCCCCCAGCTCACGTACTGCGCGTTGGTCTGCGAAACGCCGTTCGACGCGCCGATGTCCTCAAACCCCGTCTTGCCCGCGTTGCGCAGCAGCCGGTTGTAGTGGCCATCGGTCACCCACAGGTCTAGCGTGCCGCGGCCCCCGAGATCGGCGAAGACCGGGCCCATGGACGATGTGGATTCGCCGTTCTGACCGAAGGCCGTGCCCGTGTCGTTCGCGATCTCTTCGAAGGTGCCGTCGTGCTTGTTGTGAAAAAGAAAGTTCTCCGTACGGTCATTCGCTACGTAGATGTCGTCCCAGCCGTCGTTGTCGAAGTCCGCTGCCGTCACGCCCATCGTCCGGCCGACATTCGCCGCGATCCCCGATTTCTCGCTGACATCGGTGAACGTTCCGTCGCAGTTGTTGTGATACAGCTTATTGGTCTCGCCTTCGTAGTCGAGCGGGCCGGGATAGTTGTCGGCAGCGTAATAGGCGCGATACTTGGGATCGAACTTTACATAGCGGCCGACGAACAGGTCGACGCAGCCGTCCCTGTCGTAATCGATCCACGTCGAGCTGATGGCCCACCCATCCACTTTGATGCCGGCCTTCTCCGTCACATCGGTGAAGTGGCCATTGCCGTCGTTGTGATAGAGGATGGTTCTTCCGTATGCGGTCACCAGCAGATCGACAAATCCGTCGTTGTCGTAGTCGGCCGCGGTCACGGCGATCGAGTACATGTCGGGATTCAGACCGGCCTTCTCCGTCACGTCGGTGAAGCGGCCGTTGCCGTCGTTGCGGTAGAGATGGTTATGCGGCGGGACGGCAGGCTTTTCTTTCAATGGATACGGATGCATCGAGTCGTCGAGCGGCCGGCCATTGACCACATAGAGATCGGGCAGACCGTCGTTGTTGTAGTCGAACCAGATGCAGCCCGCGCCCGTGCCCTCAAGCAGCGAGCCAAGCTGCCGCGAGCCAAAGCTGTGCGTGAAGTCGATACCCGCCTTGCTGGCGGCGTCCTCAAAGCGAATCGCCGGCATTGTTGCGCCACCGGCGGCCGGCTTGGCCGCCGCCGCGGCCTGCGCCGATGCGGCCTGTGCGCCGGCCAGCGCGGCCGCAGTTAATAAAACTAGGAGACGAGCGGGCATCCTATTTGCCTCCTGCCGTCGCGGTCGCCGCGCTCGAGCCCGCGCCGGTGAGATTGACGGCCGTCGTGGTACGCAGCAGCACCGCCGGCGCGTGGTTTTCAGGAGCGCGTTCCGGCCCCGTGTGGCAGCCTACGCAGTAGCGCTGCTCACCGCGCCGAATCCAGAACCATCCCTGTTCCTGCCGCAGCGTTGCGCCCTTGTCGTCGAGCAGCGCGAATCGAATAGGCTGGTCGGCGGGCGCCTGCACGAAGAATGAGCCATCCGCTTCGACCGGCGCTGTCCCCATTGAGACAGCGCGCCCGTCTGCCGCCAGCGTCTCCAGCCGCACCGTCGCCGGTGCCTGCTTGAGCGCGCCCTCGCGCGACTGCCTCGCATCGAGCGCCAGCAGGTTCGCGTAGCTCCACGGGTGCAGTGCAGAAGGATGAATATTCGGACGCGTGCGCGGCGCGACCACGATCGGCTCAACCAGGTCGCTGTCACTCTGCGCATAGTACGGAAAGAGCGAGGCCGCACCAGCCCCGGCGCCCGCAGGCTTCATGAGTCGCAACGAGAGATGCGCGGCGCCGGCTGCGCGCACGCTCATCAGCCATTCGCCATCGGCCGCCTCTGCAACGCCGCCTGAATACTCGGCCTTCGGCGCATTGATCGCCGCCTCATGCGCGAGCGGCGAAGTGAACCTCGCCAGTGTTGCACCGTGCGTAAAGACCACGTCGCCCGACGACAGTTGCCGTCCGCCCCATCGGGCCATGCCGTGATCGCAGCGATACGACTCCACGCCCGAGCCATCCTGATAAACGAGGAACATCTCCGGCGTTGAGCCGGAGCTCAGCGGGTAATTCGCTTCAAACAGGATGCGGCCGTCGCGAAGGACTTGAGCCGGAAGCGCGCTCGCGTTCAGATAGGTAAGCTGCAGCGGGTCGGAGCCATCCAGCATTGCAGACTCGATCTCGAACCCCTGCGGCATGCGCCGCGCGTAGACCAGTTTCCCGCCGGGCAAATACAGCGGTCGGATCACGTCGCCGGCGCCCGCGATGACTCTGCGCAACTCGCGATCGGCCAGCCGGATCTCCCAGATCTCCCACGGGCCGTCCGCCTTCCGCTTGCCCGCGAACAGCACGGTCTTCGCATCCAACGAGAGGTCCGCATCGGCTGTCGCCGCAAAGCCCGCAACGAGAGGCTCCGCCTTGCCTGCATGCAGAATCGTCAACTGCGCGCCCTGCGGAAAGCGTTCCTCGCCGCTAAGCGCCGCCAGCGGATGGTATGCCGGCGCGGCCGTGAAAATCACGTCGACGCCGATCTCATGAACGCGAGGTTGTGACGGATTCGACGAGAAACCACACATCAAACCCAGCGAGGCAAGCAGTGCTGTGTTCGCACCCCCTCGTGCCGCGGTTTTCATCCGGCGGCCTCCATGGGACACGAACAGGCGGGCTCGCGAAGCCCCAGCCAGGGTTCGAGGTCGGCCATCATCGCGTCAAATGCGGGGAAGTCGAGCGATTGCTCGCCGTCGCTCCACGCCTTGCCGGGATCGGGATGCACCTCGACGATCATTCCGTCGGCGCCGACCGCCACCGAGACTCGCGCCAAGGGCGGCACCAGCTCGCGGCAGCCGCACGCGTGGCTCGGATCAGCGATCACCGGCAGATGCGAGATGTGCTTGAGCAGGACGATCGTTCCCACGTCGAACGTGTTGCGCAGCGACGTCTCAAACGTCCGGATGCCGCGCTCGCACAGCAGCACGTTGGGATTTCCGTTCAGCAGAACGCACTGCGCCGCGCGCAGAAAATCCTCTACCGTGGCCACCATTCCGCGCTTCAGCAAGACCGGCCGGCCGGAGCGCGCTGCCGCTTCGAGCAGCGAAAAGTTCTCAGAGTTGCGCGATCCGATCTGCAGAATGTCGGCGTATTCGGCGACCAGCGGGACGTCGCTCTCCGACATCACCTCGGTCACAATGGCGAGACCCGTCTCCGCCCTGGCGCGGGCCAACAGTTTCAGCCCTTCCACGCCAAGGCCCTGAAAGGAGTAGGGGGAACTGCGCGGCTTGAATGCGCCTCCGCGAAGGATGCGCGCACCGGCGCGGCGAACGTGGCGGGCGGTGGCCATGAGCTGCGACTCGGATTCAACCGAGCACGGCCCCGCCATGGTAACGAAGTCACCGCCGCCGATCTCGATGTCGAGCACGCGAACGATGGTCCGTTCCTCTGGCGTGCTCTTCAGAACATCCGGCGTCTCCGCAAATCGTTCGTGCCACTTACCGCACACTGCCTGCGATCCGATCCGGGGAAGAAGAATGCTACCGCGATCGCATCCCCTTCACATCCATCCAAAGGTTGAGCGCTGCACCGGCTGCCGCGCCTCACAATTGCCGTTCTACGGACCGCAATGAACATTTGTCTGTGATGAATGAACTTGACTGCGGATTGCGCAATCAGCGGATTGCGCGATTGGCCGATTGCGCGATCAGGCCCGCGCCATGGGCGGCGTGCAATATCCGAACGCCGCGTCCACAATCGCCGCGATGCCCAGCGCCGTCTCGTCGCAATACGGCCGCGCCGCGATCTGCACGCCGATGGGCAGGCCCTCCGGCGAGCGGCCAACAGGGACCACCGCTGCCGGCGCCGCCAGCGTGTTGAACCACTGCGTGTGCCGGACTGCATCGAGATACTCGACCTCGCGTCCGTCGACCGTCCATTTGCGCTCGCCATGGCGAAAGGCCGGAATGCTCGACACCGGGCACAGCAGCACCGGGTGTTCCGACATCTCGGCCAGCGTGCGCGCACGCAGAAGATCGAGTTCCGCCCACGCATCGAGAAGCTCCGCCGGCGTGAGCGGAGGAACAGACGCCGCGATCGCCAGAAACTCACGGAACACCGGGCTGAGCTTGTGCTCCCTGCCGCGAATCGCGGGCGCGTAAAACATCGCGCCGCATTGCACAAACAGCTTCCACCACAGCTTGCGCAGCAGTTCCAGCGTCGTCGGCCGCCACGGTTCCACGCGAAAGCCTGCATCGCGCAGCACCTGCGCGGCAGCGTTCACCGCGGCGCGCGTCTCCGCCGTAACCGGCGCCAGGCCGTCATCCTCGAAGACGCCGATGGTGTTAGCGCGCAATTCGGCGAGCGCAGGCTCGCGATAATCGAGCGGCGGGCTGCCCGGCTCGTCCGGATCCTGTCCGCTCAACGTGCGGAACATCAACGTCACGTCGGCCATCGTCCGAGCCATGGGCCCGATCGACCCCAGAACGCTGAACGGGCCCACGCATGGCGGCAGATGGCCTCGGCCCGGATACCGGCCCGGCGTAGGTTTGATGGAGCAGATGCCCGTGGCATGCGCGGGTTGCCGCACGCTGCCTCCGCTGTCGCTTCCCAGGCCGGCCGCCGACATTCCCGCCGCAATAGCTGCCGACTCGCCGCCGCTCGATCCGCCCGGCGAGCGTTCAAGGTCCCAGGGATTCGATGTCCGTCCGTGCAGCAGATTCGCCGTCTCGTAGGCCATCAGGAACTCGGGGCAGTTCGTCGTTCCCAGAATCAGCGCTCCTGCCGCGCGCAGCCGCGCTACCAGAACGGCATCGTCCTTTGGAATATTGCCCTTGTGAATCAGGCTGCCGATCTCGCAGTGAAAACCGGCTGTCGCGATCGACGACTTCACGGTCACTGGCAGCCCATGGAAAGGCCCGCGCCGTTCCCGCACTGCGTCTAGCTTCTTCGCCTGCGCGCGCACCCGCTCCGCATCAAAGTCGACGATCGCGTTGAGTTGCGGATTCAGCCGCTCGATCTGCTCGATATGCGCCTCGGCCAGTTCCGCAATCGAGACCTCGCGGGCGGCGAGCAGTTCGAGTTGCTTTCCCGCGGGCGCCAGCACCAGTTCGCTTTGCCTGTAGCTCACGGCTGTGCCACGCGCTTCGTCGATGTGTCTTCCGCCGGCGTTGCCGGCAGCGTGCGGTATTCGAAGCGGTACGCGCGGTCTGGCTCGCCTGAGTCGAAGCGGACGTTCCAGTCGAGCTGGTATCCGATCGAATCTGCGCTTTCCGGATCGTTCTCACTCGCCGGGTAGGGATACGTGCTCATCTTGTGGTACGGCAACTGCGCCACCGTGAAGGGCGAACCATCCCACCAGTCCATATCCTTGACGAATCCGTTGGCATAAAAGAAGTAGTCACGCTTCCAGCCAAGGGGCAATACGGGCAACGCCGTTGAATCGAACTCCGCCGCGATCTCCTCGCCCGTACCGAAGATAGCGAACCGGTCGTCGACACCTTTCACCAACTCGGATACATCGCCCATCCGCGTATAGTTGCCGCGCTCGTGCTGGAACGGCCCCGTCAGGCTCACGCGATTGTAGTCGTAGTCGAGATCCCCTGGACTTGCGCCCTCAATCTGCAGCGGGTAGCCGCGGAAGTGCAGCGTCGCCGAAGCGAGCGGCACTTCGGTTGTGCGGAACGCTGCATCCGCATGATTGTCGATCAGCACCTGGTCCCAGAAAATCTCGAGATTGGTCATTAGGCGGATCTTGCGCACGCCCTCGGGAATCCGTCCGCTCAGGTCGACCACAATCGTGCGTTCCAGGCCGGCGGGGAAGCCGCCGTCATCGAGAATCCGCTTCCAGGATCCGTCCGGCATCTGCGCCTCGACGTACGACGAGACCGGCTTGATGCCTGCCTGCCACGCGGCGTAGAGCGAAGTCGCGCTGAAGTAGTTCACATAGCCCGTCATCAGCAGGCGCAGCGGGGACTTCGTATCGACCGCGCCCAGGCTGAGCGTGAGCGAATGCAGATCCGCGAAGCCGTCATAGGGCGTCGCCTTGAATCCGCTGGCGAACCGGTGATCCCGCCGCGACAACACATCGAGAACATCCTTGCCCTCGCCGTCCCATGCGCCAGCCGGCAGCCGGGCTCCCGCCGTGGCGATCACGCGGCCTGATGCAAACGGCGGCTCGTCGAGGAAGCGCTCATCCGGATTCACTTCGACGCTTGCCGGGTGATCCACCGCGACCAGCCGCAGCTCGTCGATATAGTTGACCTCTTCCATCGGCTCCATGAAGCGCAGGCTGAAGCGGCCGTTGACCGGCGCAAGTGTGTCGCCATCTACCTTGATCCACTCGCCCGGATTCGGGATATTGCGCCGCTGCGGCGTGAACCAGTGCCCCACGACCGCCGCGCCGATCACGTCGGTGACGAACCTGTACTTGTGCCCGTCCCACGCGAACAGCACCGGGCACGAACTGCCGCGCCGGTCCGCCTCTTTCATCGCGATCACCGGCTTGCGCGGCAGGTCGATCTCGTCCTGGAGCACGCCCGTCGGCCACAAGATGCGCAACAGATCGACGCCCTCGGCATTGCCCAGGCCGACAAGAATCTGCGGTGGAGCCTGCGTGGCAAATCCCGATGCACCGGCCAGCTCCCACTTCTGCCACAGGCCGCTCGCGAAGACCTCCACCTTCGCGCCCAGAGCCGTCTTGTTGTCGGCAAATCCCGACAGATCGAGCCGCACAAAGTGGTTCTTGTTCGCGCCCACGTTGTGCAACAGCACCGGCGACGCGTTCCGCTGCGTCACAATCAGGTCCGGCGCGCCGTCGCCATCCACGTCCGCGGCAATCAGCCCGCGTGGCGCCGTCAGCTTCACCTCGTCCAGCCCCAGTTCGGTGCTCACGTCTTCAAAGCTGCCGTCGCCGCGGTTGCGCAAAACGCGCACCTGGGAACCGGACTTGGTTTCAACGACGACTGCTAGATCCACCCATCCGTCGTTATCGATGTCGATCGGTGTCAGCCCCCAGCCGCTCGTCGCGCCATGCAGAGGCAGTTCGACACGTTCGAACCGTCGCCCGGTGTGGTTCGGCCCTTCTACATTGCGCCATAGTGTCAGGCCCGGCGCGCCTGAATGCGTGACGGCGATATCCATCCAGCCGTCCTTGTTGAAGTCGAGAACCGCAATACCCACGGTACCCGGCAGTTTCGTGTTCTCATAGAGCGGCTGCGCCGGATATTTGCCTTCGCGCGGATTGACGTAGATCAGCGGCGCCGCTGCGTCGCCCGTCACAGCAATATCCACCGCGCGATCGTTGTTGAAGTCCGTGAGGATCGCCGATTCCACCATGCCGCTGCCGCCAAGCCCGGTCGGCTCGGTCCATTCGGTGAATGTCTTGTTCCCGTTGTTGCGCCACAGCACGTTGGACGCCGGAGCGGGAGCGCCGTCCTGGGCGGCCTGAGTGAGCGGCGAGCCGGTCACAAACAGGTCGAGGTCGCCGTCGTGGTCGTAATCCACAAATGTGATGCCTGTCGGGTGATTGCGCGGCGCAAGGCCTGCCTCTGCAGTCACATCCTGAAATTTGCCGTTGCCCAGGTTGTGAAACAGCAGGATGCCGCTGTCCTGTGCAACGGCAAGATCGTTCAAGGTGTCGCCGTCGTAATCGCCTACCGCGCAGGCCAGCGAATGTCCCTGCGCCTTCAGCCCTGCCGCAGCGGCGTCCAGTTCATCGAGACTGCCGTCGCCGCGATTGTGCAGCACGCGAATGGCCTTTGGCCCGTCCTGCATCAGCACGAGGTCCATGTGCCCGTCGCCGGTCACATCCAGCATGCAGGCGCCGCCCGTGCTCGTATCGCGCACGGAGTCGCGCGCCCCATCCATCGCGCGTGCTTGTTTTTGCGGCAAAGGCGGGGTTGCCAAGCGATTCCGGGAATTTAGCGTCTGGGCCACCAGGCGCACCGGGATCATCGCCTTCAGCTTCTGTTGCGGCTCTTCCACCGGCGTTGCGGTCGAGTAGCGCCCCTGCTCGCCGTAAGCCAGGCCGATGGGTGCGCCGATCTTGGTGCTGGTCAGATGGTGGAAGACCTTGAAATGCTGCGCGGCGCCGGGCTTGTCGCCCGAACGCTGCAGCGCCCGCGCCATCTGGAACTCCGCCGAGGCGTGCAGCGGATTGATATCGAGGGTCTGCTTGAAGGTGGCGATAGCCTTGTCGAACTGCTTCAACTCGCCGTAGCAAACGCCGGCAAAGTACAACGAATCGGCATCGCGCGGATCGGCCTTTACCGCCTGCTGGAAACTGTTGAGCGCCGCATCGATCTCGTTGTTGGCACGCTGCGCCAGCCCGAGGTTGTACCAAGCCTGCGCGTTGCCGGGATCGAGAACCAGCGCCTTCCGGAGCCACACCTCCGCGTCGTCGATCTTCTGCAGCGTGAGCAGCGCAATGCCCTCGTTGATGGCAGCCTGCGCCATTGTCGGGTCCTTCTTGAACGATGCCGAGAAGGACTCCGCTGCGCGTTCGGTGAACTGCTGGCCCATCTGCGCTACGCCGCGATTGTTCAATAGGATGGCTTCGCCATCGTAGCGTGGCGGCGAGTCAGCCGCGGCATGCAGTGCGATGCAGAAAAGGAGGGCGGCCAGCCCGGCCGGCCGCTTTCGAGTTCGAATCAAGGGGTTCCCCGCCGCAGCCTGAACCTGTGAATTCCGAATGGCCGCGGAACCTTCCAGTGTAAGCGAACGGGCCCTGCCCGGCCTGGTCCGCGACCTCATCGGACTTGCGTCACGACATCTAGGACAGGTGATCCATCCGCTGCGGAATTCTTTGCACAGGCCGACGCGGCCGGTGCTGCCAATCCTTCCGGAAGCAGCAAAGCTCTCTTGCTCCGGAAAAGCCCGAGAATCTCTGAACGTCAAGTCAAGAAACAAGTCGCTCAATCGAACGAGTGGCGCCTGTCTTTGAGTGTGCGAAAATTCGTCTTGCCAGGCATCCTTTTGCGACACTCGCGGATCTGAGACCACTGCGGTCCTGCAGAGCGAATCGGCGCAGAAAGTCGCACTCTGTGTGCATGGATCGCGGGCCGCATGGCATGCCGCAGCTTCCCTTGACAACGCACGAGAAAGGGTCCACGATCAAGGCAAGTGGGACGCACTCGGCCGATCTTGCGCAAAGATGGGCCGTTCAGTCTGAGCCGGCGCAGTTTGCTGCCAGGCAATCAGGAAAACTCACCATCTTTCCAAATCGGATATCTTCACCGGAACAAGTTTCAATCAGGGAATCTGCACTCGACGATTTCCAGTTCCGGAGGAAGAGTCGCAACCTCGCTCCCTAGACTGACTTAGTCAAAACACACAGAGAGCAGGCATGTATGGTGGTCAAGACACGCAACATGGGACATGGCCTCACCGGATTGCACGTGGGGACGAGCAATGTCCGGCGGTATTTTCCAAAGGATGCCTCGGTCATCGAATTGCAGTTGGATCATTTGCAAATCCGATGCGGGCTGGACCCGAATTTCTGGCAGGATCAGCCGGAAATTCTTGATCCTCGGCTGGCCGCTTGGCTCGAGTCGAAGCGGTCAAAGGGCACGTCGAATCAATCCTCAATCCTTCTGTCGATGGTTCCGTCGGGAAAGAATGCGTATCGTCTGCAAACGGTATCGCACGCGCCTCACGGATCCGGCAAGACGACGCCGGGGCCGATCGCCCTGGAACTGATCGGATAGCGAATCTCGCGCCGGTTCCCCCCGGACCGGCGCGCAGCCCGGTCGTTGTAATCGTTTCCAGCATCCTTCCCACACATCGGCACTCCTTCACCTCGCCATTCTTCCTTGCCAACGCATCCGTTGTCCGGCGGCCTTCGCTGCCCGACGAGATTGATACACTCGCTTTGGCATGACCATCCTCAACTCGCTACAACAGCAGATCGAGCAGCACTTCGCCGCGGGCGGCGCCGCCGTTCAGGACCCGGCGGCGATGGCCGCATTTCTCAACCTGCGCGCCGCCCTCGAAAACGGCGAGGCTCGTGCAGCGTCGCCCGACGCGGTATCGCCCACTGGCTGGCGCGTAAACGCCTGGGTCAAGCAGGGTATTCTTCTCGGCTTCCGGCTTGGCGCTCTCGAAGAGCTTCCTTCGGGCGCGCTGGCTTTTGTCGACAAGCACACCTATCCCGCACGCCGATTCGGCGCCGAGCAGGGCGTCCGCGTCGTGCCCGGCGGCTCGTCGATTCGCGCCGGCGCCTGCGTTGCCCGCGGCGTGGTCTGCATGCCGCCCATGTACATCAACACCGGCGCGTTCGTCGACGAAGGCGCCATGGTCGATTCCCACGCGCTGGTCGGCTCCTGCGCGCAGATCGGAAAGCGCGTTCATCTCAGCGCCGGCGCACAGATCGGCGGCGTCCTCGAGCCGGTAAACGCCAACCCGGTCATCATTGAAGACGATGTCCTGGTGGGCGGCAACTGCGGTGTGTATGAAGGCGCCATCGTGCGCAAGGGCGCCGTGCTCGCCGCCGGAACCATCCTCACCCGCGGCACTCCGGTCTTCGACCTCGTTTCCGGCCAGGTCCTGCGCGCCACAGTCGACTCGCCGCTCATTATTCCCGAGAACGCCGTCGTCGTGCCCGGGTCCCGTGCGGTGAGCAAAGGCAGGGGCGCGGAATGGGGCCTGAGCCTTTATGCGCCGGTCATCGTGAAGTACCGGGACGAGAAAACCAACCTGAGCGCAACCCTCGAAGAGTTGCTACGCTAGGAACCATGCCGTTCTGCGCAAACGCGGTCATCCCCATCCTGCGCATCTTCTCCGTCGAGAAGGCGCGCGAGTTCTACGTCGACTACATGGGCTGCAACGTCGACTGGGAGCACCGCTTCGACAGCAAAGCGCCGCTCTACATGCAGGTTTCACGCGACGGACTTGTTCTGCACCTTTCCGAACACTATGGCGACGGTTCGCCGGGCGCATCGTTCAAAGTCCATGTGACGGGTGTCAGGGAACTGCACGCGGAGCTTTCCGCCAAGGGCTACGGCTATTACCGTCCCGGTTTGAACGAGACCTTCTATGGAATGCTCCAGCTCAAGATGCTCGATCCCTTCGGCAACCAGCTCTTTCTCGAAGAGCCGCTCGATCGGCCCAAATCGTCCGGACCGGAGCCGCAGGCCGACGGCGCGGCGTAACGTCAGCTTCCGTCCGGGTATCCCCCGCGATGCAGCACCATCGGATAGTGCGGAAGGGTTTGCGGGCGCGGAATCGACGCGCGCCAGTTCTCAGGGTGGGGTTCAGTTCCTTTGAGAAGAGCCGGCTCCCCGCCCTCTTCGGCCGCCGCCATTGCCACTAGCCGTCTTCGCAATTCTGCAATCGCCGACGCGCCGAGCTTCGCTTTCCACCGCTCCTCGATAACGCCCAGCAGCTTCCTGGAGGCGTCGCTGACCCTTCGGCCCTTCGCCGTAAGTTGAATCGCTTTGCCGCGGGCTGTCGCGGGATCGGGCTCGATCGAGGCGTACCCGCGCGCTCGCAGGAATCCCGTCGCTACCGCGATCGCTTCCTTCGACACGCCGGAGAGCCACGGCATGTCGCGGACTCGGATCGGGCTGCCGGCAAACAGACGAAGCACGTTGGCGCAGATCGCGAGCGAAACTTCCGCCTCGGCTTCGAACTCGAGCGTAAACGCGAGCAGCACCTTGGCTAGCAGGGCAGGCAGCGACATGTCCATCGGGTCATCTGCGCTTCGCTTCGTCGATCCAGCACTCGCCAGGACCTGCGCAGTCAATCCGTAACCCAGCACAGGCAGATACTCTGGCAGATCGAGGTCAAGCGCCTTCAGGATCGCCGCGAGGAAGGCGCGGAGAGTCGTCACGGCGTTATGACCAAACCGCCCGCGCCACCGGCGTTCGATCTCGGCGAAGAGCGATTGCCAAACCTTTTTCGCTTGCGCGCCTTTTGCAGTCAGACGCACCACCCACTCATTCGGGGAACGCCGGGGACGTTTGTCGGCCGGATCGGGGGCCACGACGATATAGCCCCAGCGCTCCATGCCGTTCAATGGCGGCTTGGCCGTACGGGAGAGCTGCCGCAGCTCGCGAACCGTCACGCCTTCGTCAGGCACGAGGCGTAAGAGATTGGAATACATCGCCATCGACGTTAGCCATGGCCCCACACGATGGCGGCTTGCGCCTCCGGTTGTGGTCCGATGCGGCGAGCGGCGCTCGAATTCGTTGCTGAACTCGATCGTGAACGCAACCAGAACGTGGGAGAGGAGCGTAGGTAAAGGCAATGAATCGACATCGTTCCCGGGTTCCTCCGGCATCCCAAAAACCTCCGCAACACACTCAGTTATGTTTTCAGTTTCGCGCCGTCCGGTCCATACTGTAGCTCGACGGAGCCTTCACAGCCCACGGCGTGCGATTCGTATTCAAGCGACAGAAAAACTCCGCCTGCATGGGCAAGGCTCCGCCTCTCGCCGGCAATCAGACCGGTAATCAAAAGGGATCAAATAACACCGACGATCCCCGTCTTTTCAACCTTCGTGTTATAGAAGCTCGCGTGTTTGCATAGACTTGCCGCGCTCGCGCATGTTAGGCTGCGATCATTCCATGGCAAGGGTCCATTGAATCTAACCTAAGTTATCGGTTCTACGGAGTAACTCATGGGAATGGCAGCCTGGCTCGGCCTCGAACCCAAAGATATTGCGGCTCTCTTCATAAGCAACCTCCTCGGATTTGCAATTGCAATGCTCTTTCCCGATCCGGCGTGGCGGATCTATGTTTCCATCCTTGTTTCCTACCACCTGTTTCTGGCATGGCTGGTGTTTTTCGGCGAGCACGAGGCCGGGCTTTCCATGCCGCTGGCCCAGACAATCTTCACGCACGGCGCCTGTGTCTTCCTCATCGTGAGTCTCGGCCTGGCGCGCGCGCACGTGCCGTTCTTCGGCATTCTGCGCTACGCGATCGTGGGCGTGGGGATCTTCGAGCGCAAATGGATGTTCTCGGTCTCTCGTGGCGCGCCGAAGCACGAGGCGCCGGGGCCGATTGATTTGCTCAAGCCGCGCGGCGCGTCCGCGATTGGTGAATTGGCTTCCACGGCAGGTCCGGTTGCGGCCCGGCCGCTGGCGTCCATACCGCAGCAGGCGCAGGTGACGGCATCCGTCCCGGTCGCAGAGGTCACGGCAAGCGCACCCGTGCAGCCCGCCGCATACGTACCCCAATACACCCCAACCACCGGAACTCTACTTGCTCAAACGGCCGCCGCTTCGCAATCCGCGCCTGCTGCTGCAGCCGCAACCTCAAGGAACGGCAAGCAGGACGGCAAGAAATCCGCGCCTGTGGAGGACACCAATCCGATTCTGAACGCGACCGCGCAGGATCACGAAGAGTGGCTGCGCTACTGCTCCACGCGGAACCCGACCGACCGCAAGGCCGGCATGACCGTGAAAGAGGAGTACGAGCGCTGGCTGCTGGCGCGCTTCAGGGTGCGCGCCGCGGAAAGCACAAGAACAAGAACCACCAGGGTGGCGGCCGGATAGCCCGGAATCCCAGGCTGCTTTGGGCACCCGTGTATGGGGTTTCCGCCCAACACCTTCGCCCTCCGGCGGATGTTCACCGTTCAGAAATTGTCTCTCCGCGCAACCGGCCGCGCCGGTTTGCGTTTACTCCGGTCCCGAATCGTGGTAGGCTAACGCAATCCCCCAAGAATCAATACATTAGTGTGTCTGAGGAGATGATGTGCTGTTTCCGGCGGATGCGAGCCGTCGTTCCAAACCTGGCCGCAACTGCAAGGCATTGATTTCATTGAGGCACAGCATTTCCTGATTCACTCACGTCCAGCGGCGCAAGCGTCGCGGAGAAGACTATGGAAGCCCCGGCACTGCTCAAGCTCAAGCAGAAAGATATCTCGGCGCTGCTCGTTTTCGGCATGCTCGGGCTGCTGGTGGCCTGTGTGATTCCCGATCCCACCTGGGCCATCTACGGCTCACTTCTGGTCACATATCACTGTTTCCTGGGCTGGCTGGTCTTCATGCGAGAAGGACGGTTCAAGCGTCCTCTTCCGGCGGCCGCCATCGTTCCCATTCATCTGGTCTTCGTCGTGATCGTCGTTGCGCTTGTGGCCGCGCGGAACCAGATTCCGCGCTTCGGGCTGCTCCCGTTTCCTCTTGCGGCCATTGGCTTCACTCTCTTGTGCGCGGCCGCCGGGCGGGAGCAACCGAGCGAAGGCCGGGCGGCTGCTCGCAGCCACCGGCTGACGACGAGGAGCCGTCACCGGGAGGCATCAAGGAGTTCTTCGCGGGCTCGCTATTCATCCACCGCTCCCTCCCAGGCGGCCCAGATGGCGCAGGCCGCATTGTCGCCGGTCGCTTCGTCTTTGTCAGCCGCATGGAGTGCGGTGCAAGCCGCGGTTGCCGCCAGCGCGCCGCAAGCCGAGCCTGGCGTCATCGTTCCGGCTCCAGCGGAGGCTTCTCCACAAGCGCGTCATGATCCCAGCGAGAACTTTGCGCGGGCTGCGGTGATCGCTCCTGAATCGGCGCCCGCGAAAAACCCTGTGCCTGCCCAGCCGGAGATCCTCGCCGCACAGCCGGCCGCCGCGGCCGAGCCGCCCGAGCCAGATCTGGCAGCCAGGAACTTCAAGCCGCTGGTGGCCGACGCCGCTCTCATGACGCAGGTCCGGAAGAAATCCCCGAAGTCCGAGCCAGAGTTCTACCGGGACACATCGATCGCCGAGAGCCTGCGTAAAACACCGTCGGATCCGATGTCCCTGCAAAACCCGGTTCTCTCAGCCACGGCCGAGGATCACGAGGAGTGGCTCAAGGAGCGCGGCACGCAGAATCCCACTCACCGCGTGGTCGGTATGACGGTGCGGGAAGAATACGAGCAATGGCTGATGGGCCGGGCGCTGGCCCGAGCCGCGCAGGATGTTCCGAACGGGCAAGCCGCTGCCAAGCAGGCCTGACACCGGTCCGGCCGGCTCAATGCACACTTCCATCCGCCGTCAGCGTCCACCGGTATGCGCTTTCGGCATTCCTGACCCGCCGCGGTGTTAGCATCAAACATGAAGCATGCCAAGTGAAAAGCTGAAGATCATACCCCTGGGCGGGCTGGGCGAGTTCGGCATGAACTGCCTCGCCATTCGCTGGGGCGACGACATTATTGTCATCGATGCCGGGCTCATGTTCCCGGAATCCGAGTTGCTGGGCGTCGACATTGTCGTCCCCGACATCACCTACCTCGTCGAAAACAAGAATCATGTCCGCGCCATCATCCTTACCCATGGCCACGAGGACCACATCGGCGGCCTGCCGTGGATCCTCAGCGAACTCAAGGTGCCCGTGTACGCGACCGAGTTCACTCTGGCCTACGTTGAGGGCAAACTCGAAGAGCATCACCTGCTCGACGAGACCGAGCTGATCGAGATCGCGCCACGCGAGAAGTTCACCATCGGCCCGTTCACCATCGAGCCGATCCGCGTCACGCATTCGCTCGTCGATTGTGTTGCCCTCGCCGTCGAAACTCCGGTCGGCGTCCTCATTCACACCGGCGACTTCAAGATCGATCTCTCGCCGCTCGACGAGCACGCCTTCGATCTGCACGCCTTTGCCGAATACGGCAAGCGCGGGGTGCTGGCGCTTCTGCAGGATTCGACGAACGTCGATCGCCATGGCTACACCCCGAGCGAGCGAGCGGTGCGGCCGCGGCTCGACGAGATCTTCTCCCGCACCCAGAAGAAGCTATTCTTCACTTGCTTCTCGTCTTCGATCTACCGCATCCGCATCGCGCTCGAACTCGCGCGGGAGCACGGCCGCCGGGTCGTCGTCCTGGGCCGCTCCATGGTCGAGAGCACCGAGATTGCGCAGGACCTTGGCTACATCGACGTGCCTCCCGGCCTGATCATCAATCCCGGCCAGATTCGCGACTTCGCCCCCGAAGAGCTGATGATCCTGATCAGCGGCACCCAGGGCGAGCCGATGAGCGCGCTCAGCCGCGCCGCCGTCGACAACCATAAGCATGCCAAGGTCGAAGCCGGCGATACCGTCGTGCTCAGTTCACGCATTATCCCCGGCAACGAAAAAAGCATCTTCCGCGTGATCGATCACCTCTTCCGCCGCGACGCCAACGTGATCTACGACGACGGATCGAATGGCCTGATTCACGTGAGCGGCCACGGCAGCCAGGAAGAGATGCGCCTGCTCATTAACCTGGTGCGGCCCAAGTACTTCATCCCCGTGCACGGCGACTACCGCAACCTGCGCCGTCATGCCGGGGTGGCCATGGAGACCGGCGCCGTGGAGCACGCCATCGTGCTCGAAGACGGCGACGTGCTCGAACTGAGCGGCGACGATGCGCGCAAGCGCGATAAAGTGACCGCGGGACGCGTTCTCATCGACTCGGGCTCGTCGATCGACGTTGTTGAGGATCTCGTGATCCGCGATCGCCGCATCCTGAGCGAAGACGGCATCGTGCTCGCCGTATTGGCCATCAACAAGCGAACCGGGAAGGTGGAGCGCGCACCGGAGCTCGTGATGCGCGGCTTTGGCGGCGCGGACATCAGCGACCAGGCCCGCGAGACCATGCTCAAGACGCTCGACAGCCTCTCCGCCGAGCAGAAATCGGACTATGGCATGGTGAATGAACGGGTGCGCGTCGAGCTGAAACGGCTCATTCAGAAAACGACCGGAAGAAGGCCGCTGATCATGCCGGTGATTCTGGAGATCTGATCGCAGGCGAAGCGCCGCGGCATCGGTCTATCGCGAATCATCCCGCGACGAACCGCGCACCCCAGATCAGCAGCGCCAGGCCCGCCAGGATCCGGTAGATCGCAAACATGGTAAATCCGTGGCGGCGAACCCAGGCAAGGAACCACTCCACCACACCCAGCGCAACGATGAACGAAACCACCAGGCCGATCAGCAGCACGATCCACCGTTGCGCGTCCATGACAACCTCTCCAGCGGGCGCGCCGGAAATTGCTCCCGGGCCAGCCGACTTATGAAGGACGACTTCCTTCACAAAGTCCCATCCGGTGGCGGCGATCATGGTTGGAATCGAGAGAAGAAAGCTGAACTCGAGAGCCGCCGGCCGGGAAAGTCCGGCAATCTGGCCGGCGGCGATCGTCGACATTGACCGGGAAGTTCCCGGAAATACGGCGGAGAGCGTCTGGCACAGGCCAATCCAGATTGCCTGGCCCATACCCATCTCTTCCACTTCGTCCGTGACGGGTTCCTGCCGGCTGGCGCGCACATCGATGATCCACATCGCGATGCCGCCGATCAGCATGGCCCACGCAATCACCGCGATGCTGCCCAGGTGCTTGTCGGCCCACTTGTGCAGTAACAGCGAAGGCACCGATGTGACCGCAAACGCAATGAGCGTCAGCGACAGAGGATGATTCAACCACGTGTTCTTGCCGCTTTCCCCTCGCGGAAACGTGCGAAGAAATTCTACGATCCGCCCCACAAACAGCAAAACAAGCGCGAGGATCGCGCCCAGCTGGATGACGATGGTGTACATCTTCCAATACGCGTCATCCATGGGAATCTTCATCAGCGCTTCGGCAATGCGCAGGTGCGCCGTCGAGCTGACTGGCAGAAATTCCGTCAGCCCCTCCACGATCCCCAGCAGGACAGACATCAGGTAAACGTTCAAGAACCCTCCGGCACGCAGCGGTCAGTTTTTCAGTGATCCTGGACGGTTGACGCTCAATCCCTGTCGATGCCGTAGACGGGGACGCCTTCATCCAATTTGTACACCAGCGCCGCGGCCCGGGAGCAATAGTCCGACTGCGGGAAGCGCTGCTTCAACTTGTCCAACAAAGCATGCGCATGGGTTTTGGCGTCGTCGCTTTTCTTGTCGTTGCCGTCGGCGGCAAACATGTCGCGCAGAACCGCCTGCCGGTAGACGGCCTGGTAGAGCGCCTGCGCTGTGCGCGGTCCGTCGGGATGTTCTTCGGCGTACTTCTCGTAGTACTCCGACTCCTTCTGCGGACACTTCGCCTGGCCCTGCCAGTCCCCACAAAGCTTGTTGTCGATCAGCGAATACGCCGCCAGCTCGGCCTGCCGCGTGCGCGGATAATATTTGATGATTTTCTTCAATTCGTCCTCATCCATCTGGTCGCGCAGGTAAGGGTCTCTTTCCCTCGCGGAGGGCCGGTTCGCGGCATCGGCCTTCTGGAGTTGCCAGAGAATGTCCGCGGCGCGCCACGCTGCTTCCGGGGCAAGCGGCGAGTTGGGAAACATCTCAACCAGCCGCCGATAGAGCAACCGCGCGCTCATCGCCGCATTCACCGGCCCCCGCGGGTCCTCGGCCAGAGCTTCCTGGTTCGCCGCCGCTCCCATCAGCACCTGGTCTCCGTTGGGCGTGGACTCGACGATGATGCCCTTCGCCTGCATCCATCCCGAGATCGGCGGCGGAATGTCCTCGCCGCCGTACTCCGGCGTGTCCTTGGTGCGCATTTCCACGATGTCTGTATTCGCGTAAACGCGTATCCAGGGGCCGCTCTTCTCCGCGATGACCATCTCGCGGCCGATCTGAACGCGGTCGACTTTCTGCGAACTGGTGTCCGGCGACACGTAAAGAATGGTCACGCGCAGCGCCGTCGCACGCGGCCCGGCCAACGGCTTCACCTGCTTTTCCTGGGCCAGGAACGGCGCAGCTCCGGCCAGAACGACGGCCAGGGCCAAGCCGGACCCAATCGCTGTTCCACTCAAAAACCTGCGACTCATTACGGCAGAGATCATATTGCAAACGACGTCAGGGCGCTCCTTCGGTGAGCACTTCGGCGAGCAGTTCCGGCGCCACGTTGCCTCCGCTCACTACGGCAACCGCCTTTTGATACGCCGGCAGCTTGCCGGCGTGGAACAGCAATGCAGCCACCGCGACCGCGCCGCTGGGCTCCGGAACAAGCCGCGCCGTGGCCACAATCGCGCGCATCGCCGCGCGAATTTCGGCTTCGGTCACCGTCACGATTCCTTCGACAAACGCGCGGATGTGCGCGAAGTTGCGCTCGCCGACGCTCTGCGTCCGCAGCCCGTCGGCAATCGTCCGGCTGGTCAGCTCTGCCGGCCAGGTCACGATCGATCCGGCGCGGAAGCTTTCCGCCGTGTCGCCGGCCAGCTCCGGTTCTATGCCGAAGACGTGGGTGCCGGGCTTGACCTGCTTGACTGCCGCAGCCACGCCGCTCAGCAACCCGCCGCCGCTCACCGGCGCCAGCACCAGGTCGACGTCCGGCAGCTCGTCCATAATCTCCAGGCCGCAGGTCGCCTGGCCGGCGATGATCTGCTCGTCGTCGTATGGCGGCACGACGATGTAGCCGTGCTCCCTCACCAGCCGCTCCGCCACGGCCAGACGTTCGCTCGAGGCGGGCCCGACATCGACCACCTCGGCGCCAAGCGCCAGTGTCGCGGCACGCTTGACCGCCGGCGCGTTCGACGGCATCACGATGACCGCCTTGGCACCGACCTCGCGCGCCGCATAGGCCACTCCCTGCGCATGGTTGCCGCTCGAATAGGTGATCACTCCGCGCCGAATCTGCTCCGGAGTGAGTTGCAGAATCTTGTTCGCCGCCCCGCGAATCTTGAAAGCGCCGATGGGCTGCAGGCTCTCCGCCTTCAGCCAGATCTCTTTCCCGGTTCCGCGCCCCGCCACCCCGGGAAACGGCGCGCGCACCAAAGGCGTCATCACCGCAACGCCGGCAATCCGCGCCGCCGCCGCGCGAATCATCTCAAGGTCCACGAGTGTCGCAGCCTGTGTGCTCATGGCAAGTACTTTTCCGGCAATGGCGTCGCTTGCGCTTCTGCTTGCCACAGAATCGAAATCACCTTCCAGCTCCTTCCGTCAAACACGGCCTGGATGCTGTTGATGCCGCGGTCCAAGGGTTTGCCGTCGGCCTGGGAGCTTGTTTGGTATGTGCTCCACAGATGAGCCTCGTTGCCCCACGTCTCGGTCTTCACCTTGAGCTGCGTCTCTGTGAAACCCTGGCTGCCGCGCTTGCGCACAGCCTCGATCCACCCATCGACGGTCAGAATGCGTGGCCCCACGCTGCCGTCGCCTTTGCTCTTTACCAGCGGCATGAGCCGCGCATCGGGCAGGAAGATCGCGCGGAAGCACGTGCGGTCCTTGTCCGCCGGGCCGCTGACCGCCGCATCGATCGCCGAGACCAACTCGTCGAGAGTTGCGGTAGACGGGCAGGACTGGGCCTGGTTGGCCGTCTTTTCATCCACACCCTGCGCGGCCACGTTCGGAACCGCCGCCAGGCAACCTGCAAGCATCACGAATGTCTTCCATTGCATAGCGCGATTCTATCGAAGTCGCCGCATGGCTTTGCGGTTAATGCTGCAGGTTCCCCTCCCGCCGAAACGCCCGAACGCCGGCCTCAGACCCCCGATAATAGAAATTGCTCTGGGATTCTCCGCCCTCCCCAGACGTTCGCCCGCATCCGTATTCCGGGCGGCCTGGAGCGGAGCGCCCTTCATGAAGCCCATCGTTCTTTCGCCCACGCGCAGCCGCCCGCTGAACCTCTTCCTGGGCGTCGTGCTGCTGCTTGTCTCGCTGCTGTTGCTGCTGGCGCTGGCCTCCTATCACCCGTCCGATCCTTCGCTCGACACGGCCACGGTTCCGTCGTTGGATCACGCCGCGCGCAACTGGATCGGCCTGTTCGGCGCATGGCTCAGCGACCTGTTGCTGCAGTCCATCGGGCTCGCAGCGTTCCTGCTGCCCCTCTGGCTCGGCGCTCTCGGCTGGGGATGGATGCGCTCGCGCCCCGGCGGATCGGTATGGCTGCGCTGCGTGGGCACACTGCTGGCCATCGCTTTCGTTCCCACCTGCTTTGCCCTGTTGCCGTGGAACTGGCACTGGCTGCATGTCGTTCCGCTGGGCGGCGTGCTTGGCCTGCTCATTGCCGGCTCGCTCGTCAGCTACATGAATTTCCAGGGCGCGTGGCTGGTGGCCGGCGTTTTTGCTCTGGCTGGGCTCTATTTCGCGTCCGCCGTAAGCCTGTGGGCGCTCAAGGAAGGCGTTGTCGAGCGCTGGATCCGTCTCCAGGCTCTCCGCGATCGCTGGCGCAACTGGCGCGAAGAGCGCGCCGCGGCCAAGGCCGACCTCGAATTCGCGAGCCGGCCGAACTTGAATGAAGAAGAGGGGGGCGAGGAGGAGTACGTCGAGCCTCGCCGCAGCCTGTGGGCCCGACTTTTCCGATGCCAGAAGTCCGCGGTCGAGCCCGAACTCGATCCCATCGACGAGATTCCCGCCTTCCAGCGTGCAGCCGTTCAAACCGGCGGGCAGCCGGCCGTTCAGCCGCAAACGCAACCGGTCGCGCAGCCCATTCCTATCGCACCGCCGGCGCGCAAAAGCATCTGGGAACGTAGCGCCGAAGCCTCCGCTCCAGCCGCTGCGGCTGCCCAGGCATCCAAGCCAGCCTTGCCGGGCCATGCTGCCGACGGCGCACCGCCCGTGCGCTCGGCTGCCATGGAGGCACGCATGGAAGCTGCGCATGCAGCCGAGGCCGCGGTGCAAGCCAAATCCGGCGGCCCGCGCAGCGCGGATGCTCGAACCGCCGATCAGCGAGCCTACCTTCAGCCTGCCGACGCGCGGCTCGTCGAGATGCGGCCGCTAGCGCCCGCCGTGCCTGCCCGTACAGAAGCGCCCGCGCCGGCGCCGGCCGCCATTCCGAACTCCATCACCATTCACGACCGCGCCGATGCCGCCGTCCGCACCGCCACCGTCGCGCCCAAATCGGTCAGCGGCTTCAAGCTGCCGCCCAGCACGCTGCTCAACCCCGGCGAGGGCCCTCAGGCTGTCCGCGAAGACGCGTTGCGCGAAGAAGCCCGTGCGCTGGTTGAGAAATGCGCCGAGTTCGACGTCCGCGGCCAGGTGGTGCAGATCAATCCTGGCCCCATGGTCACGACATACGAGTTCAAGCCTGAAGCCGGCGTCAAGTACTCGCGCGTCACAGGCCTCGCGGACGACCTCTGCCTCGCCATGCGCGCCGAGAGCATCCTCATTGAGCGCATGGCCGGCAAGAGCACGGTCGGCATCCAGGTGCCGAATCACGAGCGCGAAGTCATCCACCTGCGCGACGTGCTCGAGTCCGAGACCTTTGCCAAGGCCAAATCGCGGCTCACACTCGCCATGGGCAAGGACATCAATGGCCGCATTGTGACCGCCGATCTGGCCTCCATGCCGCACGTCCTCATCGCCGGCTCGACCGGATCCGGCAAATCCGTGGCCATCAATGCCATGATCATGAGCCTGCTCTTCCGCACCACGCCGGCGCAGGTACGGTTCATTCTTGTCGATCCTAAGCGCGTCGAACTCGGCATGTACGAAGGCGTTCCGCACCTCTTCACGCCCATCATCACCGAACCCAAGCTTGCCGCGAACGCCCTTCGCAACGCGGTACGCGAGATGGAGCGCCGCCTCAAACTGCTGGCCAGCCGCAGTGTGCGCAACATCGACCAGTACAACAAGCTCTTCGAAGGCGCCATGGGCTCGCTCTTCGACAACCCGGAAGACGAGCAGCCGCTGCCCTGCATCGTCATCATCATCGACGAGCTAGCCGACCTGATGATGCTCGACCGCGCCAACGTCGAGGAATCGATCACGCGCCTTGCGCAGATGGCCCGCGCCGTCGGCATTCACCTCATCCTCGCCACGCAGCGGCCTTCGGTCGACGTCATCACCGGCCTCATCAAGGCCAACGTTCCCACCCGCATCAGCTTCCGCCTGGCGACAAAGGTGGACTCGCGCACCATCCTCGACACCAACGGCGCCGAAGCGCTGCTCGGCCGCGGCGACATGCTTTTCCTGCCGCCGGGCACCAGCCGCCTGATGCGCCTGCACGCGCCGTACGTGAGCGAGAAGGAAACCGCCGCGGTCGTCGAATTCTGGAAGCAGCAAGGACAGGCCGAATACGTCGAGGGCTTCCTCGAGTCGCCCAGGGAAGAGCGCGTCGCGATGGAGGGTGGAAGCACCGGCGAGGACGAGAACGATCCCATGTTCGATGACGCGGTGCGTCTCGTCTTTGAGTTCGGCAAAGCCTCGACTTCGCTGCTGCAGCGGCGGCTCCGCATCGGCTACGGCCGTGCCGCGCACTTGATCGACCTGATGGAACGCGATGGCCTCGTCGGCCCCGCCGACGGCTCCCGCCCCCGGGAACTGCTGAAGGCTCCGGGATGGCTGCATGAAGTTTCGATGAGCAACGATATGGAGTGAATCGATCGGCTATCTGCAGGCTGTTGCTGCTTTCGCGATGTAAAGCCAGATGTCGTCTAAATCAGCTTCGGCCTGCGGCGCGACTCGGTGCGCCATTCTCCCGAAAGGCCCAGTTCAGCAATCAGGCGCGCGCGTCCGCGCTCTTTCACACCATTGGCAAGTGCGCGCATTGATTCTTGCGTGATCTCGCGGCTTTCGCCGCGCGCCAAGGCCGCGCGTGCGTCGCCTGAACTGGCGAGGAGTTCTGCCCGCGCCCGTTCGCTTTCTGCCCAAAGTGCAAGCGCTTCCTGAACCGCCTCTCTTTCGTTTTGCAGGCGTCCCTCTTCGACGGCGCGTCGGGCAAAGGCGATCTGGCCGGGCGTGAATTCGACTCCCATGGCTCCGGCTGCGGATTCAGATGACGTCAAGCCGGCGAAAGAGTGCCAACGTCACATGCCCCATCGCTTCAATGATGCCAGAGTGGAACGAAGCGACGGTCTGGTGCGTCTAAGCCAATCGAGGAGCGGTGTGCGATGACCAAGCCCCTTGCTCTTTTGTTGCTCGGCTGCGCGTCGCTCGCCGCTCAGAGCCCCTTTCCAGCGCCGGCGAACGGTCTGCCGGATCACCCCTATTTCGTCAAGAAGACATGGATCATCGGCGGATATGGGAACTGGGATTACCTTACCGTGGACCCGGCGGCAGAGCGGCTCTACATTCCCCATGGCGGCGAAGTCCAGGTCGTGGATGTGAAGACTGGCGGACTTGTCGGCGCGGTTCGCCTTGAAGACTCAGTTAGAGATATCCCCGAAGCTCATGCCGTCGCGCTGGACCGCTCAGGCGAGTTCGGCTATGTGAGCGACAGCGGCGACAGTTCAGTGGCCATCTTCGACCGGCGCGACCTCAACGTAGCGGCCAAGGTGAAGCTCAAGTCGGCGCCGCGGGCCCTTGTCTACGACGGGCAGACAGGGTTGCTGATGGCAGTCAGCGCCGGGCCGCCCGGCGCGCCGCCGCCGGGATCGGGAAAACAGGCATTTGAGAAATGGGAATGGGATCTGCAACTGCGAGAGCAGCGAGCAGCGCGCGCAAGGGAGGAGTGGCAGAGGAGACACTCTCCGAACACGCCTATGAAACGGGAGGCGCAGTCATTGCCAGACGAGGAACGAAGCCCTTGCTGGTCGCTCTATCGGCCCTGGGAATCGCTTCTCACTTTCATCGACCCCGACAAACGCGCCATCGTAGCCGAAGTGAAATTCTGCGGGTTTGCCGGCCCGGCGGTGGCCGACGGCATGGGTTATGTTTATGTGGCTCTTGTGGACCGAGGCGACATTCTTCGCTTCGATACGAGCGCGATTTCCGATCGAGGAAAGGGAGGAACCCTGACGCTGGATTGGAGGACGGTGACCTGGCACGATTATCCCGGCATCCACAAACCGATTGAGGGGTTCGATGGGCTCGATGCATTCAGTCCAGGCTCCACTTGCAGCCGTGTGAAAGCGCTGGCGGCCGATGGCTCGCATTCGCGCCTTTTCGCTGCGTGCGACAATCGCAGATTCCTCGTCATGGATACCGGTCTTGGAAAATCCGTGGCTGCGCTCGATATCGATGGAGGTGCTGAGCAGATTGCCTACGACGCCGGGCCGGGCCAGATTTATTGCGCCAACGGCAGCGGAGGAACATTGAGCATCATCCACCAGGATGTCGCCGATTCCTACCATGTGGTCCAGTCTTTGCCGACATATCAGTTGGCCCGGACGCTCGCCGTCGACTCGTCCACCGGCGAGGTGTACCTTGTCACGGCCAACCACGCGATTGAGAGCGTACCGGACGAGTGGACCGGGCAACAGGCGGTGAAGTTGATCCCCCAGGACTCGAGCTTCCAGGTCCTGGTCGTCGGCAACTGAGCCTGGCGTCAACTCAAGTGGTTCTCCCAGGCCAATTTCCAGCCGAATTCCCTTGCGCGGTGGCACACTAGATGCATGTTGGATTTCCATGCGCACCAGTTGCTGCCGCGCGTGCTGCTGATCGATGACGACATGGTGAGCCGCGAAGTCGTCGCGACTGTGCTGACCATGAGCGGGTTCACCGTCCATGCCGCGGCCGACGGCGAGGCCGCGCTGGCCTTGATCGAATCCGGCGACTCGAAGCCGGAAGTAATCCTGATGGACACGCAGATGCCCGGCCTGAGCGGGGTCCGGCTGCTCGAAGCGCTGCGCGGCCGCTCGCGCGCCAAGGTCTTCGCCATCAGCGCCACCAAGCCCTCGAACGAGATCCTAGGGGCCACCGACGGCTATCTGCAGAAGCCCTTCGGCTCCGAGGCCCTGCGCAAGGCGCTCGACGACTTCGGCCCGCCCGTGCGCCTCTCCACAACGCCGTCCGGCGAAGACGACCCCCCCGTGCTCAAGTTGGACATATTGCAGAAGTTTCGCGAGACCATGGCCGAAGACAAAGTCCGCGAAATCTATACCGCTGTCATGAACGACCTCGCAACCCGCATTCCCACTTTGCAAGTCGCATTCGACAACCTCGACGCCGATACCGTGCATCGAATTGGTCATTCCATCAAGGGCGGATGCGCCATGTGCGGCGCCGCGCAAGTCTCGCGAATCGGAGCCCTGATGGAGACCGTCACCTTCGAACCGGGGAGTGATCAATTGGATAACAGGGCCAGGTTACTCCGCGATTTGCGTACCGCCGTCTCCAACCTGGAGCGTATCCTGAAGGCTGAATTTCCTGCATAATGATTAACATGTTCAACGGGCCCGCGGAGGTTAACCGCTCAAGTGGAACGACTTATTCGAATTGTACTGGCGGATGACCATCCGGTTGTCCGCATCGGCGTGCGCAACATGCTCACCGTGGAAGACGGCTTTGAGGTGATCGGCGAGGCTGCCGACGGCGACGAAGCCATCACCGCAACGCTGGAGCTCGCGCCCGATATCCTGCTGCTCGACGTGCAGATGCCGCGCCTTCCCGGCCTTGAAGCCATGCGCGCCATCATGAACGGCCAGCCCACAGTCAAGATCCTGCTGCTGACCTCCACCATCACTTCTCAGCAGATCATCGAGGCTCTCCACATCGGCGCCCGCGGCATCGTCCTGAAAGACGCGCTCGCCGGCCACCTGCAGACCGCGATACGCACCGTATATGCCGGCGACTACTGGATCGGCGGCAAGCGCGTGGTCAACCTGGTCAGCGCCCTGCACGACCTGATGCAGCAGGCCGCCGTGCCGCAGCGCAAGACCTATGGACTGACGCCGCGCGAGCTCGAAGTGGTGGGCTGCATCGTCGAAGGCTGCTCCAACCGCGACATCGCCAAGCAGTTCAACCTGAGCGAAGAGACCGTGAAGCGCCACCTCTCGAACATCTTCGACAAGACCGGTGTCTCCACGCGTCTCGAACTGGCGCTGTTCGCCATCGCGCACCAGCTCGTCGCGCCGTCGTAACCGGGCGTTCCGCAACGAGGCAAGCCTTAAAACCCGCCGCATGTATTACGGATATCGATGAGCTGTTGCAGCAACTAAAGTTTCGCGCCGGTTCTTCCCGGGAACACAAACCATTGGCCAGCGGTGCGCGAAGGATGTTTTTTCATGGCGCGGGAGATATGTCCTCACCAATAAAATGGCAATAATATACTTGCCATACCAATGGCTATCCGCTACCCTTGTGGCCAATGGTTCAAGGGGAGTCCAGTATGAGCATGGCCGATCTGATCAATACAGCCGTTGTGGTGATCGGCGGAATTGCTTCGATCTACATCGGGTATCGGGGGAACAAACTTGCCTCCGAACAGAACGATATTCTCCGACAACAAAACATGATCTTTGCGGCTCAGGCAGGTATTTTAATGCCTGAGCATCCAGCCAGCATCCCTACCAAGAAACGAAACCAGTGGCCGCTTGCGGCTTCATTGGCAGTGTCTCTTGCGGTTGGGATATTTTTGACGATTCGTCTGGTCCCAACTCACTCATGGTGGGGATTAGCGGTCGCATTCCCGTGGACTCTGGTGCTATTACTGGCATCTAGCGTCACATATTTATGGGGTAAGTCGAAGAGGAGAAGCGAGGACTTCTCCCCAATGCCCCAACTGCAGAAATTAATGATCCGCTCTGCCGAAGGCGCTGCAATCGAAGGCTCGTATGCAATCGAATCGGATGCGTTTCCGGGCTGCTATCTACGTATGGACGCCCATCAAGTTCAAGGGCCATGCCCCGAAGGGGCAGGACTTGTAAACTGCCAAAAAGGTCATGGACCGTGGGAAAGATTTCGGTTCGTTGCTTACGAGAATGGCTTGAATGCTATTGAATCAATCGAGTTCCCCAATCGTTGGTTACGGATGGATGGCTCACTGGTGCCTGTTGGCGGTAAGGGGATCGTTAATTGCCAGTTTGGCAATGCGGGTCAATGGGAAATATTTAGGGTAGTGTCACAACCAGAGGGCTTGATAGCCATACGGTCGGTCGTTTTCCCTGATGTCTTTCTTGGGATGGACGCCACTGGGTTAACCGATCCTCAGCCAAATGGAGGCGGATCGGTTTATTGTCGCCGTTCAGTTGGCCCTTTTGAGAAATTTCGGTTGAAGCCCTTTTAGAAAATGAAGAACGATTTTCACTTTCGCTTGCGCCTCTTCACCGCGCCAGCTTTGCGCCCTGGCGCGCTTCGCTTCCCTTTGCGCGGGGATTCCTCCCTAGCCTTCTCAACCAACTCATCTAGCCGCGTTTTGGGAACCGACAACACTCCTCGCATCACGTCTTTGAAGTGCTGGAATTCTGGCGTCGCATCGAACGCTGGTTCCGTCATAAAACTCCCGAAGCGGGCTTGCGCTTGCCGCGTCCCTGCCTCTTCTTCTGCTTCAGGGGCGCATCTCTGGCGGCCATTCCGTCTTGCCAGTCAATTCATCATACGTCAAACGGCGTCCGACGATCTGCTTCATCACGGCGGTAAACCGCTCCGCATCAGAAACCAGCCGATTGTTGTACCGGAATACCTGTTCACTCACGTAACGGTCCAAGTGGAACGGTTCGACCGCAACATAGGTGCCCTTCAGGCCGCGCTTCAGCAGGCTCCAGAAGTTCTCCAGCCCGTTGGTATGAACCTCTCCACGCACGTACTCGGTGACATGGTTCACTGTCTTATGCACGAATTCCAGCGCATTCAGATTGCTGTACGCCGCGAGGCTATCGGTGTAGACGGTGCTGCCTTTGGAGATATTCTCCAGAATTGCCTCTTGCAGCACCTTGCGCTCGACTTTGGGAATTACCTTGGCGCGAACCCGACGAGCCTCACGATCAAGTATGCCCATTACAGGAATCTTGTCCGTGTAGGTTCTGCGCTGCGGGTTCCTGATCGTGAATCCCTCGACTTCGATGGTTCGCGGCGGCTTTGGAGTTCTCTTGTCCGCGTGCTTATTCTTGGGCTCGCCGCCGATATAGGCTTCGTCGGCTTCAACTGGTCCGCCGTCTTCCCCGCCCATCTTCTCGAATCCGGTTTCCTGCATCGCAAGCCTGATCCTGTGAAGCATGAACCATGCAGTTTTCTGCGTCACGCCGAGACCGCGATGCACTTCATAGGAGCTGATGCCGTTCTTGCAATTGATGAGAAGCCATGCCGCGCAAAGCCATTTCTCCAAGGGGATCGGCGAGTCTTCAAAGATCGTTCCCGTCTTCAGAGAAAACGTCGGGCGTTCGTGCTTGGCGTAGCACTTCCAGACCCGTTGCCGCTCAAGATAGGTGACTTTCTCCGCTCCGCAGCGGGGGCATTTTACCGCTCCATCCGGCCAGCGCAACGCAACCATAAACTGGCGGCAATGCTCGAAGTCGGCAAACCAGATCGTTGCATCTCGGAGAGTTTTCGGCGTTTCCATGCTCTAAATATAGACTTTAGCTCATGGAATGTCAAGTATATTATTGCCAATAAAATTAAAATCAACTTGAATTTTATTGGCATAAATATACTTGACGCACCACGCGCTATTTGATACAGTAGGATAGTCATGAAAAGCGACTCGAATTTCCCGCAAAGCCTGCTCGAAGCAACCCGCTACTTCGCTGATCCCGATGTGTGCGTTGACTTTGTTGCGTCCATGCGTTGGCCCGATGGCCCGGTATGCCCGCACTGCGAAGGGAAGCGCGTTTCTTATCTGAGTTCGCGGCGCATCTGGAAGTGCATGGCGAAGGATTGCCACAAGCAATTCAGCGTAAAGACTCAGAGCGTCTTTGAGGATTCGCCGATCCCGCTCGACAAGTGGCTGACTGCGGTTTGGCTCATCGTGAACTGCAAGAACGGAATCAGTTCTTACGAGATCATGCGGCACGTTGGCGTCACTCAGAAGTCGGCATGGTTCATGCTGCATCGGATTCGTTTGGCGCTCAAGAGTGGCAAGTGGGAGTTGATGGGCGGGGCAAACGGCGGCGCCGTGGAAGCGGACGAGGCATTCATCGGAGGCGAGCCCAAAAACCGGCACAAGGGCAAGCGCAGCCATGCTCCCAAGTACGTACGGGAAGGCGGATTCGCCGTTCGCGTTGCCGGTTACAAATCGGAGGCCGGACGCGGAACCAAAAAGACTCCGGTATTCGGCTTGCTCGACCGCCAGACTCGCGAAGTGCGCGCGAAGGTCATTCCCAACGTCAGCCGCGAAGGGTTGCAAAACGAGATTCTGGAGAACGTCTCTAAAGGCAGCCGCATACTCACCGACGAGCAAAATGCCTACACCAGCTTGCCCGCTCTGGAGTTCGTCCACGAGGCCGTGAGCCACGTCGAAGAGTACGTGCGCGGCGACGTTCACACGAATGGCCTGGAGAACTTCTGGAGCCTGCTCAAGAGGGGATTGCGCGGCACCTACGTTGCCGTCGAACCATTCCACCTGGACCGCTACCTGGATGAGCAGATCTTCCGGTTCAACAATCGCGCGACCAAAGACAATCCTCTGACCGATGCCGACCGTTTCATGGCCGCGGTCTCACAGATCGCGGGCAAGCGGCTCACGTATGCCGAACTGACCGGCAAGGTCGAAGAAAGACCCGAACCGTTCTAGGGCTTGGCTGAAGCGGCCGAAGCGCGGGAAGTGGAAGGTCTGAGCTGCTTCTCCGCTTCGATGCGTCTGGTCATCTCCGTTTTCGATACCTTCATGATCTTCCGCATGGCAGCCGTAAACTTGCGGAATTCGGGATTGTCGGGCGGCGGCTTCATGGGAGTATCATAGCGCGATTCCTGAAACGAGCGTATCAGGCTACAGATTCAGTTCGCGTTTCCGTTCATTCAGAGTGTCTAGTCGCTTCAATGCTTCCAGCAACTCAATGCGGGCTTCGACCATTTGATCGAAATTCACCGCATCACGGAAACTGGCGTCTGTTAAGACATTGACGTATCGGTTCAATGTCCGCGAATGAAACGCGATCTCGTTGGATTTTCCGTCATACGCTCGAAGTAGTGTTGTCAGCCATTCCGACAAAACGGCCAGTTTTTCGGCGAGATTGCGAATCCGCTCACGGCACGCCGCGGCGTTCTTTTGAGCCTCGCGCCCTTCTTTCATCAACTCAAATTCGAGTCGATCCCTTTCGTCGTCGCTCATATACCATAGTTTCAAGGCAGCGAACGAAGGTGTCAAAGTGGTGTAATTTTGCCTTTCCTCGATTGGCCTATACTTAACCAGTAGCCGAATTCTGCATGATGGTGTAAATTGGAACAGTAGGATTTCGTCTCGGAAAAATCCGGCCCCAAAAATCTGAGGCCGGAAAAGTGGTTGTCAGTTTGGGTAAAACCGATTCCAGACCTCTATTCCTGCCAGGGTTCTAGGGGCTGTTCTCTTTCCCGCGTTGTCTCACGGCCTAGCCGCTGTTCACCCGAGCACGGCTAGACCTTCCGTGTCTTCCGGTGTGGTACATAACGTAGATCATACCAGAATCTTCACTCCCCGCTACCGGACTCCCGTCTAAGAGTAAGGAACATGACGCACCAAAGACCGCATACATGGTGCGCGAAGTATATTCTCGCCATTTTATTGAAGTGTCGAGCTAGCGTACTGGACATGCAGCCCACGCTGGCAGCCAGCCGCGCGGTGCGGCAGGTTCGACAGCATCCGCTGCACCTGCTCTCCGGCGAGGATCTCGACTTCATCGTGCAGTTCGTGCTGGCTTCGGGCTCGCTGAAGGAGATGGCGCAGATCCACGGGGTGAGCTACCCCACGATCCGCGCCACGCTGGACCGGGTGATCGAGAACCTGCGCCATTGCCTGGGCGGCGCGCCGCCGGACGCGATGACCGAGCTGCTGGCCAAGTTGCTGGAGCGCGGCGAGATCGAGCCGGGAACGGCAAAGAGCATCCGCGCCGTCTATCGCGAGGCGCTGGAGCGGGCGCGGGCCGGCGGGGATTCGGGATGACGCGAAGCGGCGCGGCAAATTGAGCGGACGAGGAGGCGGAATGACCTGCAGTCTGGGAATAATCGGCAGCTTGGGAATGATTGGCAGTGTGGGAATGGCTGGGGGTCTGGGAACGGCCGGCAGTCTGGGAATCATCAGCAGTCTGATGGATGGAATCCGCCAGATCGGGCAGTACCGGCTGTTGATTGCCATCGGCGTGCCGGTGCTGGGCAGCGGCCTGGCGCTGGCCGCGAGCGTGCTGGTGCCGCGCGGCAAGGCCCGCGGGCTGATCACCGGCGCCTATATGCTGCTGGCGAGCCTGGGCGCGGCGTGCCTGCTGTTCGCCATTGCGGCGGCCGTCGCCGGCGAGGCCCGCAGCGTGTTCGTGGCGCTGTTTGTGCCGGGCGTTGCGCTGACCGTGGTGATGGGTGTTTTCACGCCCGAAATCATCCGCCAATACCAGAAGTTCGAGTTCCGCAAGCTGGCGGCGGAGATCTTCCGGCGCAGCTAGGCGTGAGACAATTCCCGTCAGAGTGAAAGCTATTTCACCAGAATGAAAGAGAATGCAGCCGTGTTGCGTAAGAATTAAAGGCGTTGGGAATCGAATCGATGTAAGATTCCTTTAACAGCCAGTTCCCCCCAATCCCTCCACGTAGTCGTTCGACACCAGCCTTGCTCGGAACCCGGCATCTCCTCGATTCGCCGGAAAGCCAAACACTCCCCCAAAAATCACTGGCGAAACCCGGGAGTGAATCCCGGTTGCCATCGATTTCAATAGGGGAAAACATTCCGGCGGACCACAGTGACGCGAACCGCGAGCCGGGACGCGATGTGGCGTTCAACGGGGCTTGCCGCCCTTGGGGCCGCCTTGGCGGTTCGGACGCTGTGGGCCGCGGCCTTTGCCCGGGCGCGATCCGTGGGCCTTGCCAAATGCAGAGCGGGAACCGGAGGAGCCGCCACGCTTCGGCGCCGCAGCATTGCCGCGGTTTCCCGACCGCGAAGCGCCCGTCGGCGGCACACCCGATCCCTCCCGTGGGCGGAACCCTTCTCGCGGAGGAGACTCTCTGCCGGATGCGGCGCGTTGGCCAAAGGACTTGCCGCCCCGGCCAACCAGGCGCGGCCCCGGGCGCTTCTCCCGGTCGCCTTCGTGCCGGCTGAATCCGCGGCCGCTGCCGCCTTCGAAACTGCCGGTCGGCTTTCGCGGCCGATCTCCGGAGCCGGGCTCTCTGCGTTCCCGGCGTTCCCGGCCTGCAACATCCGGACGCTGGCGCCCTGCAACATCCGGACGCTGACGACCTGCAAACTCGCCGCGTTGCCGACCTGAAGGATCCGAACGCTGGCGGCCCGCAACATCTGGACGCTGACGGCCTGCAAACTCGCCGCGTTGCCGGCCTGAGGATTCGCGGCTGCCTGAGAAACCGCGTTGCTGCCGTTCGCCGCGAACTGCGCCTTCGGGCCGATCCGTCTTCCGGTCAGACCTCCACTCGGGCTTCCGGCTAGGCTTCCACTCGGGCTTTGCCTCGCGTCCTTGGGCGGGAAGGGATTTGCGGCGATCCCCGCCTTGAGGAGGTCTGTCTTCGCTCCGCGCGGGTCTCCCTTCTCGCCGCACCGGCCCGGGACGCTCGAATCTCTTCTCCTCGCGGGGCGGCGGCCTGCGGCCGAAGGGCTTCTTGGGGAGAGCGCGCTCCCCGGCCGGAATGCCCGCCTCGCGGGGCGGCGGCTTGCGGCCGAAAGGCTTCTTGGGGACAGCGCGCTCCCCGGCCGGAATGCCCGCCTCGGGCGGCAGAGTGGCCGGTGCGTGGATCTTGCGAGGTTTCAGCTTGCCCCCCGCGGTCTTGCGCAGCGCATCCACTTCGGCGGGGTCGAGCTCGCGCACTTTGCCCGGCTCCACGCTCAGCACCAGGGGTCCGTAGCCCACCCGGCGAATCTTCTCGACAAAGTGGCCGATCTCGCTGAACATCTTGCGCAATTCGCGGTTGCGGCCCTCGATGACCACCACCTCGTACCAGGGGTTCTCCCCCTGGCGCACCTGGCGGATGCGCGCCGGCGCGGTGAGCACCTTGTCCGATCCGGCGCCCTCGCGGTCGATGGCGACGCCGCCACGCAGATGGTCGAGCGCGGCCTCGGTGGGCCGGCCGCTCACCTTGACGAGATAAGTCTTCTCAACGTGCGAGGCGGCGCGCGTAAGCTTGTTGGCGAGTTCGCCGTCGTTGGTGACGAGCAACAGCCCCTCGCTCAGGTAGTCGAGGCGGCCGACGGGGTACAGCCGCTCGGACATCTTCGAAAAGAACTGCATCACCGTGGGCCGGCCTTCAGGGTCGCTGGCTGTGGTGACAAAGCCCTTCGGCTTGTTCAGCATGAAATAGCGCAGCCGCTCGGCGCCGTGAATCAGCTTGCCGTCGACGCGGATGTGGTCGCGCGCGGGGTTGGCCTTGGTGCCCAGTGTGGTGACCACCTGGCCGTTCACCTGCACGCGCCCGCCGGTGATCAGCTCCTCGGCGTGGCGGCGGCTGGCGATGCCGGCCTGGGCCAGGATCTTCTGCAGGCGCTCGAGTCGCGGCGGAGGAGCCGGCTCGGTTTCGGGTTCGTCCTCGAATTCACGCCCGTGGCCAGACGATTCGGAGTCCCCGGCGGAGCCTGCCTCTGTCGAATCTTCAGCGGGCTCTTCCGGCTCGGGCTCTTGCTCATACCGCCGGTGAGCGGGCGGCTCGGCGTCGGCTTGGATGGCGTCCTCGGTTGCAAGATCTGCGGCGGCGTCAAGCTCCGGTTCCGGCTTGATTGATTCCGGCTTGGATTCACTGTCCATCGTGAGAACCCTCGGATTCCTTCGACTCTGTTGAATCGGATGCGCAGCAAGGCGCTTCCGAAGCCACGGGTTGCCCGGTTCGGGTTTCGGCAGAAGGATCCGCGTCCTGCGCCGGTTCGCCTCCGGCCTTTTCCCCGGCGGGCTCGGCCGATTCTTCCAGCGCAAGTTCGCCCGCCTCCTCTTCGCCATTCTCCGCCGGAGCCTCGCTGCCTTCGGCCGGCTGCTCTTCGAGCTCGATGGCGGCCATCTTCTCGAACTCATCCATCGACGGCAGTTCCGAGACGTCCTTCAAGCCAAAACGCAGCAGAAACTCCCGCGTGGTCTTGTAAAGGATGGGCCGGCCGATGACCTGCTTGCGGCCGGCCGTGGCGATGAGCTTGCGGCCGAGCAGCGAGCCCAGCGTGCCGGCCGACTCGACGCCGCGGATCTCGCTCACCTCCGGCGCGGTGACCGGCTGCTTGTAGGCGACAACGGCCAGCGTCTCCAGGGCCTGCAGCGAGAGCTTGAGCGGCGGCTTCAGGCTGCGGATGAAGGCGCGCACGCCGTCATGGTACTCGGGCTTGGTGGCCATGCGGTAGCCGCCGGCGATCTCGCGAATCTCGATGCCGCGATCGTCGGAGGCGTAGGACGCTCGCAGCTCCTCGATCAGGCCTTCGACGATCGACCGCACCTCGCGTTCGCGTGCGCGGGCGGCTTTCCTGGTTTCAGCCTCGGAATCGGCGGCGGTGTCGGCCTCAGCGGGAACAGCGGGCTCTGATGCCTGCGCCAAGGCATCCGAAGCAGCGCCTTCGGCAGGCGGTGGCGCCGGCTCGCTCTCAACCCGAGCGGCTTCATGCGCAATCGTCTCGCCGGATGCCGGAGGCGGGAGAGGCACCTCGGCTGGAGCAACCACCGGCAGACCGCCGGCCTCACCTGCCGGTGCTGTGTAGAACGCCGGCGTCTGTTCCAGGCCCAGGTAGGCAAATCCTTCATCCAGAAGGGGAAGGGTCTCGCTCGCGGGCTGCGCGGCTGCGTCGGCTGCGGCCGCCTGTGCGCCTTCGCGCTCGGCCTTCAGGGCCAATGCCTCGTCGGCAAACAGCGCAGCAAGCTGCACCAGCGTCACCGGCTCCTCGGCGGCGTAGATAACGGCTTCAAGCTTGGCTTTGAGGCTCATTCGAATCCAGTACCTCATGTATGGTACCGGATGCTGAAGGGTTGGGCAGGTTGAGGAAACCGCGGCACACTTAGCGGTCCTGCTGAGTCCGCAGGCCCAATCGAGCAGCGGATCCCGGCAGGTTCTTTCAGGCAAGAGCAATCCGGCTGTAGCAGGAGGCAGTTCGGAGCCGATCTCCGCTTGAACACAATCTGAATTGTGGAGATATAGTGCAGCTTTGAAGCCGGGCGTTTCACAAAAGTCGAGAAAATTCGGCTTCTTCGCGGTGTTTTCTTGCGGTAGCCTTATCTGCGAACTCGGGAGGGCTCATTTGGACACCACGCTGAATCGCAGAACGTTTCTGGTTGCCGGTAGTTTGACGGCGCTGGCCTCGAGCCGCGTCTTTGGAGCGAACGACAAGCTCCGCATCGGGGTGATGGGCGCAGGCGGCCGCATGCGCGGGCTGCTCGAGGCGGCCGACAAGGCCGGATCCTTCGAGATCGTTGCCGTGGCCGATGTGTACGGGCCGAATCGTGACTATGGCAAGGAGAAGTCCGGCGGCACGGCGACCACGCACCTCGACTATCACGAGGTGCTGGCCAAGGACATCGATGCCGTGATCATCGCCTCTCCCGATCACTGGCATGTGCGCATGGCGGTGGATGCGATCGCCGCGGGCAAGGATGTGTATCTCGAAAAGCCGGTGACGCACACCATTGAAGAAGGCTCGACGCTGACCAAAGCCGTGCGCGCCAGCAAGCAGATCCTGCAATGCGGGATGCAACAGAGGAGCTGGGCGCACTTTCGCGACGCGGTCGATTTGATCCAGGGCGGCAGCATCGGCCGCGTGGTGCAGGTGCGTACCTACTGGTGGCAGAACTACAACCGCGGCTGGGCCGCGCTTTCTCCCAAGCCGACCGACACGCAGGCGCTCGACTGGAAGCTGTGGCTGGGCGGCGCGCCCGACCAGGTCTTCAGCGAAGAGAAGTTCCACCACTGGCGCTGGTTCTGGGACTTCGGCGGCGGCGGCATGACGGATCTGTTCACACACTGGATCGACGTGGCGCACTGGGCGATGAAGGAAGACACTCCGCGCGCCGCACAAATGCTCGCCGACAAGTACGTCTTCCCGCAGTGGGACTGCCCGGACACCATCCAGGCCATGTTCCGCTACCCCGGCTTCGACGTGGTCTATGAAGGCATGATGGCTTCGTCGGTCGATGACGGCGGGCTCGAGTTCCGCGGGACCGAGGGAACGATCAAGCTCGACCGCGGTGGCTTCGCCCTCTATCGCGAGGGCGTGGAACACGGGCAGAACCCGGTGCTCACCGGGCACAGCGCGCACGACGGCACCATCGCGCACATGGCGAATTTCTTCGACTGCGTGAAGTCGCGCCGCGAGCCGAATGCGCCGGTCGAGACGGGCGTGGCGGCAGCCCGCGCGGGCCACATCGGCAACCTGGCCTACCACCGTGCCTCGCAGGTGACCTGGCCGCTCAAGAATGGATGAACGTGCGCGAGCGCGGCTCGCATTTTGCGCACCAAAAGAAGAGGGCGTCCGCCGCGCGACGGACGCCCTTAGTTACAGGAGGAGCCGGCTCGCACAGGTCGTGGGTTTCTCCTCTGATTGAAAGTGTGTCTCGCCTCTAATCCGTGAGCTGGCGGAACAGGGCAAACAGCAGTCCGGAGAGAATCGCCGCCGCCGGCAGCGTGAAGACCCACGCAGCGGCGATGTTGCGAATCGTGGAGAACTGCAGTCCGCTCTTGTTGGCGGCCATGGTGCCCGCCACGCCCGAGCTGAGAACGTGCGTGGTACTCACCGGTAAACCGTAGTTGTCGGCGGCGAAAATGGTGGCCATGGCGACCAGCTCGGCGGTTGCGCCCTGCGCGTAGGTCAGGTGCTCCTTGCCGATCTTCTCGCCTACCGTGACCACAATGCGCTTCCAGCCGACCATCGTACCCAGGCCAAGCGCGAGCGCCACCGCAACTTTGACCCAGATGGGAATGAACTTGGTGGCCTTGTCCACATGCTTCTTGTAGTTGCCGAGTGCCTTATCTTCGTCACTGCTGAAGAGAGCGGGCTTGCCGTCGGCTCTCTTCTTGTCGTCGCTCTTCCCGATGATCCGCAGCGCTTCGCTCGTGACGTACATATCGTTCCGGACATTGGTCTGCTGACTCGCCGGGACGCTCTTGTAGTCGCCGTACGCCTTCACGCTGCCTTCGAGGTCGCGGATCAGCTCACGCAACGCGGTCATCGTCACGGGCTGCATTTGCTTGGTGCGCAGATATTCTGTCACGTCGGCTCGCGCATCGGCGCCGAGAACCGCCGCTTTGTCCACGTGGCGATCGACGATGCTGACCGCTTGCTCAGACGCCGCAATGAAGTCCTGGATGTCATGCGTGCCGACGGCATGGTTCAGCGCGTAAGCCGTGGGCACCGTGCCGATCAAGATCAGCATGATGAGGCCCATGCCCTTCTGGCCGTCGTTCGAGCCGTGGAAATAGCTGACACCGGTGCAGGTGAGGATGAGCAGCATCCGAATGGGCCACGGTGGAGGCGTGTTGTCCTTCGGCGCCTCGTAGAGCTCGGGGTACTTGACGAGCCACTTCGCGAGCAGGAAGATCACGAACGCGAAGCCGAAGCCGACCAGCGGAGAAACCAGCAGCACCTTGAAGACCTTGGTGGCCTGCTCCCAGTCCACGCCCGAGGTACCGGCCGTCGAACTAAGCAGCTGGTTCGCTACGCCCACGCCAATGATCGAGCCGGTCATGGTGTGCGTGCTTGAGGCCGGAAGGCCGAGCCACCACGTGCCCAGATTCCAAAGAATCGCCGCGATGAGGAGCGCGAAAACCATGGCGAAGCCCGCGCCCGAGCTGACCTTCAGGATCAGTTCCACCGGCAGCAGCGTGATGATGGTGAACGCCACGCCGCCGGCCGACATCAGCACGCCGGTCAGATTGCAGAGCCCGGACCAGACCACGGCGATGTTGGGATCGAGCGAGTGCGTATAGATGACCGTCGCCACGGCGTTGGCCGTGTCGTGAAACCCGTTGACGAACTCAAAGCCGAGCGCAATGAACAGCGCAGTGCCCAGCAATATATAGGGCCACGTGCTGCCGAGGGTTATGTTGCCCATGTCGCCGGCGATGTGGAAACCGATGTAGCCCAGTCCACCAAGCAACGCGACGAGCATGATGGCGCCGGTCACCCAGCCTGGCATCTTCTTTTTTCGATCCAGCAGCGATGTACCGGAAGGTAAAGTCTCAACTGTTGTCGCGAGGTCGGACATGGAAGAAACTCCGATTTGAGGTTGGAATTGCGTTCGGGGGAGAAAGGGGGAACCTTGTGACTCCGGACTCTCAAGGGATACACCAGAAAGATGAAAGGGATGTGAATTTGCGTCGTCGCGGGGCTCAAACAAAACCCTGAATAATCCGGGATTCTACCCCACGAGAGCGGGCATGGATGTCAAGAAAGTCGGGAGAGACTCTGGATTGCACTAGATATGGTGCGGAAGCGACAGGGCGGCAGTGTTGCGCCCGGACCACGCTGCCAGTTGTTCTTCAGTGATCTCGCCAGCGGCCAGGCCGAGGATGGTCAAACACGCGTCCTCTTGGCTCGCAGTCACCTCGAGACCATTCGCATCGAGGAAAGCGAATGAAACAACCAAAGCTGCGCGCATGTTCCCATCGCGGCATCTTACCGCCAGTCGTCCCGCGCCGCGTTGATGCCTTCGTTCAAGACCGCGTCGAAGCCTGTGTGCTTCTTGACGAAGATCTCGCTGAAAGCGCGGTCCTGCCGCAAAAGCACCGCCTGCATCCGCACTAACTCAAGCAATGCCAGGAACATAGCTACCAGGGAACGAGTAGACCGGCTCGCGCCCAGCAGGCGGCGCAGCGCGATGGGCTTGTCTTCCATGGTCAGCCGCCGGGACAGGAACTGGATCATTTGGCTGACGGTGATCGAGTCTTCTTCGACGTTGAGCACCGGCCGGTTGCGGGCTCGCTCCAGCATGTCGCGGAAGACGCGCACCAGGTCAACCGTGTCGGCGGCGATTTCCGGCTCTGCCGAGACGTCTTCCTTGAACTCGCGCATGCCCGGGTTGGTCCACGAGGCCGCTTCGAGCATCTGCTTCTGCTGCAGCATCTGCGCCGCGCTCTTGAACCGCTCGTGCTCGATCAGACGTTCGACGAGCTCCCTCCGCGGATCTTCGGCCATGTCGTCCGGGCCGGCCGAAGCGCGCGGCAGCAGCATCTTCGACTTGATGTGGATGAGCAGTGAGGCCATGTAGATGAACTCGCCGGCCACATCCACATCGCTGGCCTTGAGCTGGTTCACATAGGCGAGGAACTGCGCCGTGATCTTGGCGATGGGGATGTCGTAGATGTCGATGTCCTGCTTGCGGATCAGGTCGAGCAGCAGGTCGAGCGGGCCGTCGTAGACCAGCCCTACGGTGACCGAGAAGGGAAAGACTTCAGCTTCTTCGGCACGCGCCTTGTGCTTGCCGGAGTGCCTGGGGGCGGGCTTGGCCTCTGCGGCCTGGTCGTAGCGCTCCGGCGCAGTTTGAGCGGCGGGCGCAGCGGCTGCAGGCTCGTTTGTCGTGGTTTCCGGCTTGGGGGATTCGTCAGTCAATCTCAAAAACTCGCTTGGGAAATTATGGAGCCGATCGGCGGGTCAAATCAGCAACCGCACTGCTGCGCGCACCTCGACCATGGTCTTTTCGGCGCGGTCTGCGGCGTGGCGCGAGCCCTCGTGCAGGATTTCAACCGCCTGCTCTTCGCTGAATCTCGCACGCCGCTCCTGGATGGGGTTGAGGATCTGCACAAGCGCGTCGGCAGCCCAGCTTTTGCACTCGATGCATCCGATACCGGCCGAACGACAGCCCTCGTAGGCGCTGGCGAGCGTCTCCGCCGTTGAGAAAACCTTGTGCAGGTCGCCCACCGGGCACTTGTCCGGATCGCCGGGATCGCGACGGCGAATGCGCGCCGGGTCGGTGACCATGGTCTTCAGCTTGGCGCGGACCTCCGGCTCGGGATCCGTCATCAGGATTGTGTTGCCGTAACTCTTCGACATCTTGCGGCCGTCGGTGCCGGGAAGCTTCGGTGAGGGCGTGAGCAGCACGTCGGGCTCGGGCAGCACCTCCTCTCCCTCCCACCGGGCGATTGCGACTGGAGGAGTGTCTGGATGCTTTCCCACATCTCTTGCCTTACGTCCGCCCCTTGGGAAGAAGAAGTTGAACCGCCGCGCCACTTCCCGCGTGAGTTCAACGTGCGCCGCCTGGTCCTGGCCCACCGGAACGTATGTAGGCTGATACAGCAGAATGTCTGCCGCCTGAAGAAGCGGATAGCCCAGGAAACCATAGGTCGTCAAATCCCTGCCGACCAGGTTCTCCAGTTGCTCCTTGTAAGTGGGTACCCGTTCCAGCCAACTCAGCGAGGTGACCATGGACAGGATCAGAAATAACTCGCTGTGTTGCAGGATTTTGCTTTGCAGAAACAACACCGACCGCTCCGGATCGAGCCCCGCGGCCAGATAGTCGAGCATCACTTCGACGGTGCTGGACGCGATCTTCGAGGTGTCGGCGTAGTCCGAGGTCAAAGCGTGCCAGTCGGCGATGAAAAAGTAGCACTCATAGTCGTCCTGCATCTTCACCCAGTTGGCGAGCGCGCCCATGTAGTTGCCGAGGTGCAGCTTACCGGTGGGGCGCATGCCGCTGAGCACGCGCGGACGAGAAGTTCGAACGGTGGATTCGGGCATGTTTCCTGTCAGGTTCGGCGCTGTCGTATCTCTTCGATTTTAGGGCATGGGGACGGCGGCACCGAGGTGCGGGATGCGCCGGATGTGGACAAATCGGCAGCTTGAGAACGGCTCAGGGCTTTGCCGGCGCGAGGTATTTCTTGAAGAACTCGATCGTCCGCTGGTGGATGACTTCGACCGTGGGGTCGATGGGGCTGCTTCCCGCCTGCGCAAAGTCATGGCCGGCGTTCTTCACGGGGATGAACTCGACCGGCAGGCTGGCTCGGCGGTAGGCTTCAGCCAGGCGGACGGACTGATCGAAAGGAACCAGTTCGTCCTGCTCTCCATGAGCGAGGAAGAGCGGCGGGTCGCCACCGCCAACGTAAAAGATTGGACTCGCCTTCTTGTAAGGGCCGGGCTTCTCTTTCGCCGTGCCGCGGAAGAGTTTCACGATGACCTGGCCTGTGTGGTGTTGGAATTCGAGCTCGCCGACGGTGAAGTCCGACGCGCCGTAGTAGGCCGAGGCAGCCTGCACGCGGCTTGAGACGCCGGGCCAGCCGCCGGTGCCTTCAAGTCCAGCGTCGGGGCCCGCAGTCGCGACCAACTCAGCGAGGTGCCCGCCGGCCGATGCGCCGGCCACGCCGATCCGGTCCGGATCGATGCCGAAGCGCGACGCGTTGGCGCGCAGAAAGCGGATGGCGCACTTACAGTCTTCGATGTCGGCGGGAAACGGCGAGTCTCCGCTCAGGCGATAGAAGAGGCTGGCGGTAACGAATCCCTCATTGGCCAGCATCAGCGCACCGGAGCTGCCGTTCTTGTCGCCGCGCTCCCATCCTCCGCCGTGAATCCATAGCACAGCCGGCGCCGGCGTGCGGAGCGGCTGCTTCGGCACGAAGACGTCCATCAGGAGGGGCTTGCCACCTCCCGTGCAGTACTGAACGTCAGAGATCGTGTTGTAGGAAGCCGCGGGCGTTTGCGCCGCAACGGGAAGCGCAAGCAGGAAAAGAAAGGGGAACCGGAGCCGCATGGGGACCTCCGCTCAGGTGCTGCGATTGTAGCCCCGCTCAGGTCAATGGCGAATTAAGGACTTCATCCGCTGCGTCAAAGGACGGGAAGTCGAGATCAGGTATGAATGAGCGCCCAGACTACCATCCTGACGGCGGGGACGAGAAAGAACTGGATCACCGATCCGCCCAGGAAGATCATGAACAGGTAGCTTGCCCAAAGCGGGATGCTGTCGTAAACCTGCACGGCATTGTAGGGCAGAATATTCCGCAGCAAGTGGCTTCCATCGAGCGGAGGAATCGGCAGCAGGTTGAAGACGAAGAGAGAAATATTGATGAGAATCGCCAGCGCGCACAAAAGGATGAGCGGCTGCGGGGTGAAGTCCTCCAGCGGGCTGATCGCCGAAATGAAGGAGTAGAGAACGATCTTGCGCCCATCGGGCAGAATCTCGGCAGCCACAACCATTGCCACGAATGCGACAAGGGCGAGAAGCAGGTTCGATGCCGGGCCGGCCAGCGTGACCAGGTTTTCGTCGCGGCGGATCTTCCGAAAATTCCGGCTGATGACGGGTGTGGGCTTGGCCCACCCGATAAGCATCCCGCTGAGGTAACGGAGACCGATGAAGTGGCCGAAGATTGCGATCGCCGGAAAGAGCAGCGTGCCCACGGGGTCGATGTGGTACATCGGATTGAGCGTCACCCGGCCCTGCATGCGCGCGGTCTGATCGCCCAGGCGCGAAGCGGTCCAGGCGTGTGCACACTCGTGGAAACTCAGGGAGAACAAGAGCAGTGCAAACTTGAAAACTGCGATGACGAGAAAAGTCTCCAACGCGCGTCTCCACGAACCGGGAACGAAAGCCGAAAAGCAAGGGCCGGAATGCTCAGGGTAGCATGTCCGGCTTTGACAATCGGATTCGCAGCGGGAGCAAAACGGAGCCTTCCGTTGTCTAAGAGAACAGGGAATCATGAGCAATCTGTACGGGAAAGGAGAACGGCGTGCAGAGATGGTGTGCGGGACTGCTGCTTTGCCTGGCTCTGGCGACAGGAGCGGCGCAGGAAGACGAAGCGGGAAAGGCGAACCGGCTGATTCACGAGGGCAAGAAGCTCGATGCCCTTCCGCTCTATGAAGACCTGGCCAAGGCCCATCCCGAAGAATGGCTCTATGCTGAGCGACTGGCGGACTGTCTTGGAGCCAAGGCGTTGCAAACCGACGATCCTGCGGAAGCCAAGGCACTTCGCACCCGGCAGCGCGACGAGGCCAAACGCGCCGTCGCGCTGGGCGATCCCAACGCGTTCGTGCAGATGATGGCGAATGCCGATCCCGATCAACCGATCGAATGGAAGGGCGCCGGCGCCGCCGGCGAGTTGCTGAAGCAAGCGGAGAAGGCCTTCACCGCGGGTGATTTCGACGGCGCGATGGCGAAATATGTCGAGGCCGCGGCCGCGGATCCGAAGCTCTATGAAGCGCCTCTTTATGCGGGCGACACCGCCTTGCGTCAGAAAGACCTGAATACAGCGGCGAAGTGGTTCGCACAGGCCACTGCAATCGATCCGGATCGCGAAACGGCATATCGCTACTGGGGCGATGCGATCGTGCAATTGGGCAGCGACCCTGCGGTGGCAAAGGGCAAGTTCATTGATGCCGTGGTCGCCGAGCCGTACAACAAGCTCGCCTGGCAGGGGCTGCAACAGTGGGCACAGAGCCACCAGGCCATGCTGGTGCCGCCCAAGATCGAACGTCCGGCAGGGCCGGTCACCGATCCCAACAAGCCGAACAACATCACGATCAACATCGATCCTTCTGCCGGAAAAGAAAAGAACGATCCGAAGACCGCCGTGTGGCTGGGATACTCGATGGCGCGTGCCGCCTATCAGATGGAGACCTTCAAGAAGGACTTTCCCGATGCGAAGGAGTATCGACACACTCTGAAAGAAGAAGACTCATCCCTTACGACGACCATCGCGATCGCCAGGGAAATGAAGATCAAGCCCGGCAAGCTCGACGAAAGCCTGCGCACTCTGATCGACCTGAATGACGCAGGCATGCTTGACTGCTGGATCCTGATCAACGCCGCCGACCAGGGCATCGCGCAGGACTACGACGCCTATCGCAAGGAACACCGCCAGCAACTGCATGACTACATCGCAAAGTACATCGTGCACGGCGGGCCGATGTAGGACGCGGCGTCACATCTGGTGTGTCGGGAAGCTGCCCACGGCCTCACCGTCGCCGACATGCGTGCCGCCCAGCACGATGGCGTGGCTGGCGATGCGCGCGTTGTCGCCGATGACCGTGGGAAGCAGCGTGATCTTTTCGTAGTCTTCGCGGTTGTGCGCGTGCGAGAGGATGCGCGCAAACGAGCCGATCACCGCGCGCTTGCCGATGGTGATGCCGCCGCGGTCGTTGAGCAGCACGCGCTGGTGGATGGTCACGCCGTCTTCGATGCGCAGGTTGTAGCCGTAGGTGAGATCGACGCCGTGGTAGATCTTCACGCCCGTGCCCATGTGCGCGAAGATATGCCGGCCCAGCATGCAGCGGAAGCGGACGCCCAGCCAGTGGTTGAGGCCGACAGGCGAGCGGTCGAACATGGACCAGAACCACAGCAGCGGCTTGCGCTCGATGTACTTCTCGCGATCGACCTCTTTGAAGTGCCCGGCCTCGAGCGTCACGTTCTCCGGGTCCAGCGACATGTTGAGGATGTTGCCCGGCAGTTCGCTGGTGAGATTCAGGTTCAGCTTTCCGCCGTGCGGCCGCCCGAGGTAGAGCTGGTACAGCTGATCGCGCACCGTTTCGGCGCGGCGTTCGGGCGACTTGTGCCGAGCGAACTCTCCGTCGAGGAAAGCAAGCCAGCGGCGGTAGACTTCTTCGGCTTCGGCGGCGGGGTGGGGAATGCTCTGGGCAGCGGGAGTAGCCATACCCTTTCGACGATATACCGCGGAAGCAGGATGCAGCGAGGCGGGAAGGCGGCATTTCGCTATTCGGACAGGCTTGCTGCCGGCGTCCGCTAGCGTCCCGCAGTGATCTGCGCGGCGCGGCCGTAGGAGCCGAGGTTGAAGGCGTTCGGGTAGCCCAGCTTGTTCAGCATCTTCTTGGCCAGCGCGCTGCGCAGGCCGGTGAGCCCGTGCACCAGCAGCACGCGGTCGTGGTCTCGCAGGCGGGCAGGCACCAGTTCGGGTATGCCGGTGACGGGAATGTTGATGGCGTTGGGCAAGTGAGAGGCGGCGAACTCCGACGGTGTGCGCACGTCGATCAGCAGCGCGCCCTTGCGCAGGTGCCGGGCCGCCGCGTCGACCGGAACCTGGTCGGTCAGGCTGAGCAGATAACAGATCGCAAGCAGGTCAAAAACGATGAACAGAAGCGCCCATTCCATGGCCCTAGAGTACGGCGATTGCCCTGGCTCGAAGATGCCCGGAACCAGATTCGTTATCCCCTGGAGGTGCGTTTTCGGGAAGGAATCAAAACGGGGAAAAAACTGCCGCGCCTTCGTTGACTACGGAATTCAACTCGGTCGGTGCGCATCCTAGAATGCGGATTGTTCGGCGGCAGCGGCGATCCGCCCGGCGCGATGGAGAAGCATCGGGAACACCACCGCGGCGATCGCAAGGAAAGCCAGGACCCATGGCATGGCTTACCGCGTGCGCCCGTTCTGATCATTGAGATTACGCCTGGTCATGCTTTTTCCACTTCGACGAGCACGGAATAAAACGTGGCGCCGGCGCCGATGTCGGTGAGCCGTTCGCTGGTGAGCGCGTTCACGTTTTTTGCGTCCTTGTGCAGCTTGGCCCAGTCGAGCCGCGCCGCGACCACGCCGGCCGGCACGCTGCCGTTGACCAGAGCCGTAAGGCCGAGCGAGCCGCGATCGTTGAAGATGCGGACTGAATCGCCGTCGGCGATGCCGCGCGACTGCGCGTCGTCGGCGTGCATTTCGAGTGTGTTGCGTGTCCGCGCTTCCATCTTGCGATGGCCGTCTAGGTTGGCGAAGGTCGAGTTCATGTAGTTGTCGGCCTTGCGGCTCAGGAACTCGAGCGGGTAGCGCTTTGCGCCTGCGCCGAATCGGGACTCGACCGGCGCCACAAAGGCCGGCAGCGGATCAAGGCCCTGCGCGGCCAGCGCCTCGGAGAAGAACTCGATTTTGCCGCTCGGCGTCGCGACCGTTCCTGAGGTGTAGGGCAGGAATTCGCCTTTGTGAAAGCTCAGCGGAATGTGGCCGCGCTCGCGCAGGTCTTCGAGCGTGATGTGCTCCATCCACGGGTTGTTCGAGTGGCCATTGGCCCCTTCGCGCTTGCCGACGCCCAGCCCCTGGCGGATGATCTCCTCCGGCGTGTCGCGGAAGCACGATTCCTCGAAACCCATGCGCTGGCCGAGCTGTCCGAAGACCCACACGTTCGGCTTGGCCTCGCCCGGCGGCTCGATGGCCTGCTGCGAGAGCTGCACGAAGTAATGTCCGTAGGCGCCCTGGATGTCAGTGTGCTCGAGGAACGTCGTCGCCGGCAGCACGTAGTCGGCATAGTCGGTGGTGTCGTTGAAGAAGAGATCGTGCACAACTGTGAACAGGTCCGTCCGCGCCAGTCCACGCACAACGGCGTTGTGATTCGGCGCCACCGCCCCTGGATTGGAGTTGTAGACGAACAGCGCATGCACCGCCGGTCCATCCTGGCTTGCTACTAGCGCATCCTGATCCCTGTTCCTTGCTCCCTGTTCTCTCGGTCCCTGGGTCCCTTGATCTTCGCTCGCTGTCCTTTGATCGCTGATCTCTGAGCTCTGATCTCTGTTCCCTGTTCCCTGATCCCTGTCTTTCCCCATCTCCGTCAGCGCGTATCCCAGCTCGCACATATTCACGGTGCGGGCGCGCCTCCCGAGCGGCGACGCCATCTCGAGGTCCGGACGGCGGACGGCGTTCTCATCCCACGAGAATGCGCCCGATGTCGATAGCTGCGCTCCGCCGCCGCGGTGCATCCATGCTCCGGTGAGCGCCGGCAGCATGGCGATGGCGCGTGCTGCGGTGCCGCCGTTCTCCACGCGCTGCACACCGTAGTTCATGCGGATAGCCGCCGGATGCGTCGTCGCATATTCGCGCGCAAGTTGCTCGACCTCCGCGGCCGTCATGCCGGTCCACGCGGCCACGCGTTCCGGCGTATAGTCGCCCACGCGCTCGGCGAGCCGGTCGAAGCCATGCGTCATCTCGTCGATATATGCGCGATCCTCGAGGCCGTCGCGCACGATCACGTGCATCATGCCCAGTGCCAGCACAACGTCGGTGCCCGGGCGGATGGCGATATGCCAGTCGGCCAGCGCCGCCGTGCGCGTGCGGTAGGGATCGATCACGATGAGCCGCGCGCCGTTGCGCCGCGCCTGTTCGATCATGGGCCACAGGTGAATGTTGTTGCCGTGGACGTTCGCGCCCCACGCGATGATCAGCCTGGCGTGCCGGTAGTCTTCGGTCGCCATGCCGATCTTCTTGCCATAGACCAGGTTCCACGCCACGCCGCCGGCCTCGGAACAGATCGTGCGGTCAAGCCGGCTCGCGCCCAGGCGATAGAAGAACCGCCGGTCCATTGAACCGTAACCGAGCAAGCCGATCGTGCCCGCGTAGCTGTAAGGCAGGATGGACTCGGAGCCGTACCTATCGCTGACTCGCTGCAAGCGCGCTGCGATGGCGTCCAGCGCCTCGTCCCAGCTCGCGCGCTCGAAGGCTTCGTGCTCGCGGCCACGCGCGAGCGGACCTTTCGGCGTGCCGGCCTTGCGGCGGAGCGGATACAGGATGCGGTCGGGCGCATAGACACGGTCGAGATACTTGGCAACCTTTCCGCAAAGAAAGCCTTGCGTGACCGGGTGCGACGGATCGCCCTGCAGCTTTACCGCGCGGCCTTCGGCATTCACCGTCACCAGCACGCCGCAGGAATCCGGGCAGTCGTGCGAGCAGACGGTATGAACGATGCGAAAGGGGGAAGCGGCGGGAACCATAGGATTATTCTAAGCGCGATTTTGCCGCTGGCGAAAAGAGCCGGCCGACGCATGTTCCCAGGTCAATTCTTGTTCGCCTTCGCAGGCTTGGGCATAAAGTATCCGCGGCGCGCTTCCAGCTCGACCCCCGCGCGGTTCACTTTCACTTTCAGCCTGTGGTAGGAACCGTCAGCTTTGACGCCGTTCAGCGAGAGCTCGAGGAGGTAAATGTATTCTGGCTCTTCGGTCATCCGTTTTAAGCCGGCATTCAAATCGTTGTTGTTGTGAAAGAACGTGCCCCCTGTTCCGTTGGCCAGTTCTCCCATGGGATTCTCGGCGAGCCGCATCCCGCGCTCATGGTACTCGGAGTTGACGACAAGGCTAGCTCCAGAGAGTGCCGGGCTGTGCTCGTTGGCAGCGATGTTCGTCGTATAGAGCCCGCGCGCGTCGAGGGCACTGATGACGATGTTCTCGCGGACAGCGAGGTCGATGATCCGGGACTCGATATCCAGCGCTTCCCGTTCCACGTCCAGGAATCCGGGTGAAACCAGGATCAGCCTGCGGTCTCCCGGCAGCGGTGCGAGCCGATTGACGAAATTGGCGATCGACGCATAGGTCGTCTGCACGTCTTGAAAGCCAGTCTCCAGCGCCCGCCGGGCGGCCACATCCACCATGTGCTCGGCAGTGGGCAGGTTGGCCTCGTTGCCGAGGTCCCGCTGCGCATTCAGGGCGGGATTGCAGTTGGCGAACTTGCGATTTGCGTCCTGAATCGCAACGGGGTCATGTTTGTTCTCGATCAGATCGGCCTGGTAGTAGTCGATGTTCGGGCATTCCATCTTGTCGGAGCGGTAGAGGCTGCGCGGAACCAGCTTTTCAAGCGCGTCATGCAGCTTGGCCAGGTCGCGCGTGAGGCCGGTGTTGACCGTCCCCGAGATCGATACGACCGCGACCATATCGGTGCCGGCCAAAGCGCCTGGCAGTGCAGCCGTCGCCGCGGCGCGAGCGCGCGGAAGATCCTCGTAACTGAGATGCAGGTCGTCGAAGAGAAAGACCGTGATGTGCGAGGGATAAACGACTGCGTCCGAGCCATCCGCCGCGGCGGTCGCCGGCGGCGGGCTGCCAGTCGGATTCTTCTGCGAGCCGCTGTTCGCGAGCGCGCCTCTCTGCTCGACCATGAAACCTGAGATTGGCCGCTGCTTGCCCTCGTCGAGGACCACAAAGTCGCTTTGTTCCAGGCCGCCCACCGCGTGCCCCTGGCGGTCCTTGACTACCACGGGAACAATGACCCGGTTCACTTCAATCTTCAGTTGCGGGACCGAAGACTGCGGTTCATCCTTCGTCTGCGCAACCAGCGAACAGGCGGCGAGGAGAAGACTCCCGAAGATCCGAACCTTGCGCGAAGCGACGTCTCCGTTAACCCGTTCAGCACCCGTCCGAGCGCCGCGAATCCTCTTCTTCGCGCACTCAACGAATTCAACGTACTGTCGCCGGAGATGATTGGATCGGGGTGTCATGTCTTAATCGAAGTGAAGGCAGGTCCCACGATCGAGAGCAGTGGCTTGACTTGAACGCAGACCAATGGGTACGGAGTCATTGTAAGCTGATCCCGGAGGCGAATCCATGAGGCGTATCCGGTTTGCGGTTCTCGTTGCTCTCGCTGGAATTCTCAGCGTCTGGACGGCACGCGCGCAGGATGCCGCCGACGAGGCGGCGATCCGTTCGGCGCTGGAGGCCCAGATGAAGGCGTGGAACGGCGCGGACATTCCCAACTTCATGCAGACCTATGAGGACTCTCCGAACACGACCTTCATCGGCCAGTCGCTGCGCAAAGGATATTCGACCATCCTCGAGCGGTATAAGAAGTCCTACACGACGCCGGAGCAGATGGGCAAACTGACCTTCAGCGACCTCGAAATCCGCTTGCTCAAAAGCTCCTGCGGCAAGGCCGAGTTTGCCGTGGTCACCGGCAAATTCCATCTCGAGCGCACGGCCAAAGGCGAAGCCACCAAGGACGACGGCATCTTCTCGCTGGTTTGGCGCAAGGGACGGGACGGCTGGAAGATCCTGCTCGACCACACGAGCTGATGGAAATTGCTGCGTTACCAGCGACTCGTCCCAACGGGTGCTGGTTTTCTATCGCAAGCCGCTCTCGCGCTGTGGCGATGTGCTTGAATGCGGCCACGGCAAGATGCTGGACACGTGCACCGTGGCTCGTGGCGGGCTTGCCTGCTCCAGCAAATCGGGCGGAGGCAATGCAGTTGAACGGAGCGAAAACTACTCGACTGTTTGCGAACCGCGCGCCGGGTCGCCGCACAAATTCCGCATTGTAGGCATCGACGAATCGAACACCGGATCCACCCGCTTCAGCTTGGTCCATGTCGAGATGCCCGACGATGAAGCGGGAGACAAGACAAAGCAGGCTGGCGCGAGCGAACGGCGCTGCCGGCCTGTGCCCCGCACAATTTCGGCCTCGTATGATCTGCCTTAATATCTGTCCCGGAACATTTCCATGCGGGCAGAATCCTGACTGTCGTTGCTCAGCTCGCCTTTACCTGGGCCGGTCAGCCGCAGTCGGAAGCTCGCCGGCGGGTCCTTGAGTGTCTGCGGCGGATGGGCGTTGCGGTGGCTCACCTGGAAGGTCAGAGTGGCTCCGCCGAACCGCGGGTTTAGGAGCGGTTCCGGCACTCCCGGAGTTGATGTTACTGGCTGTCCTGCGTCTTTTCGCAGAAGATAGAAGAGGACAGATCCGGACAGGGATCCGCTTTCCCAGGTCACGTTGAGGGTGATTGCGGGAAGCGAATTCATCTCCGCCGTATGCATCCGCGCTCTCCAGATGCCAGAAATCGCCTCGCGGTTCCCTGTGTCGCTCGTTGACGCCGCCACGACGTTGCGTGGGCGAGGTTGAGCCAAGACCGCCGCGATGACGAGCGCGGCGATGACAAAGATTGGTGCGAATCGGGTTTTCATGATCGTCTCCTTGCGTCTGCCTCGCGACTGTGCCAGCAAGCCCTGACGTTGCCGGCCGCTCAGTGCCCAATCGGCCGCACATCCGCCTCCGCAGGATGAAGGCCGGGATCGTCGAACATTGGTTCAGACTTATTGTTCAGCGTTTTGTCGAGAAACGCGCGAACGAAGGACTGCACGAGAAGCTGGTTGTGAAGCGCCACTGCTGATGCAGCGCTGTTGCCCGCCACAAGCAGCGGATAGTCGCTGAAGCTGCCATGAAAGAAACCGTCCGGATGCAATGTCACATCGAAGCTTCCCGGCGCGCAGGCCGCAAGCTGTGCTTCTTTCTTCCGGAAGTACTCCAGGTGCTGCTCATACGTTCCACCCATCCTCGATTCGGGATAATAAGCCTCGAGGAAGAGGAGCGGCTGCTTCACGGTGGCGCCGTCTCCGAAGTCGGGAAGGGCGGCGACCGGCACCATGCCTCCATCGAGATCGACGCAGGACTTGAATCGCGAGTCGAGCTGGCAGGCGCGTACGGCAAACTCGGCGCCGGCCGAATGTCCCATGGCGACGACGCGGTTGAGATCGATACGGCCGGCGAGCGGAAAGCTCTTGCGTTCCGCCGAGTTCATCGCGGCCAGCCGGTCGAGCACGAACCGAACGTCGCCAGCACCTTCAGCGATCCCTTCACCGATGCGCGCCGCCATCCACCTGAAGCTCTCGTCGGGCGTGAGCCCCGCCGGCGGAGAGTCTTGATGAGCGGGGACGATTCTTCCGTCGGGAAAGTACACCACGCCGGCGACCTCTGTGTGTTCGATAGCCGCGACCACGTACCCGCGGCTCACCAGGTCTTCGATCAGCAAAGTGTATTCAAGGCCTGACCCACCGCCGAGTCCGTGCGAAAAAACGACCAGCGGAAACCGCTTTGGCGTTCTTGCGGGCGCAGCATTCGCGACTGCGTGGGAGTAGACCTCGCCCGAAACGATGAACGGCCACGCCGCTTCAAATTCGCCGCGCTGGCGCTTCTGCGTCTCGGGGTTCGCGTCCATCTCGCGCGCGCCTGGAAGATAAACCCCGCGAACGCCGGCCGCTCTCTTCTGTATCGGGTACCACAGGTACACCATCAATTCGCGATGCGCATACGGATCGGAAGCATACCGGTCCGGGCGCGTCGAATCGATCCAGTCCAACCCGATGCGCCCGATTCCAAACGGTCCCGACGGGATGGGTAGCCGCGGCGCGACGGCAGTCTGCGTCTCGCTCAGTACCGCGCCGTCCCGGCTCCTCGCCAATGCAGAAACCGGGACAGTGAGGAAGCAGAACGCCAGCGCCGCGGTTGCGATCGTGCGTCGATTCATTTCGGCCTCCAGAGGCTATGCCTGCGGGCGTGCGAGCGCTGTGGTCGCCAGTGTCCCGCCGAGCCCCATCGTCTCCACGGCCGACGAGGGCACGATCACCATCGAACCGCGCTCCTTGATCGCTTCGTAGAGCATGTTCATGGCGCGCAGATGCAGCGCCACAGGATTCTCCGCGTATGCCGCCGCCGCCAACACGAATTTTTCGCTGATCTCCGTCTCGGCCTGGCCGAGGATGATGCGGGCCTGGCGCTCGCGCTCGGCCTGCGCCTGGCGCGACATCGCGTCTTCGAGCGACGACGGGATGCGCACGTCGCGGATCTCGACCGACTGCACGGTGATGCCCCAGGGGTTCGTCTTCTCGTCCAGAATGCGCTGCAGCTCATGGCCCAGCACCTCGCGCTCGGTGATCATCTGCGCCAGCTCATGCCGGCCGATCGATTCGCGCAGAGCCGTCTGCGCGCTCATGTTGATGGCGTCGATGAAGCTCTCCACTTCGAGGATCGTCTTCTCGGCGTTCCACACCATCCAGAAGACGATGGCATCCACATTCACCGGCACGGTGTCGCGGGTCAGCGTCGACTCGGCAGTCACGCTGTGCACGCGCACGCGCTGGTCTACGACCGTGCTCAGCGCCTCCACCACGGGAATGATGAAGAACAGCCCGGGCCCGCGCAGGCCGGCGTATCTGCCCAGCCGCAGCAGCGCAACCCGCTCCCACGGCTGCATCACCTTGATGGCGAAGAGAAGATACACGCCGACGAGCCCGCCGGCGATGGCATATCCCGGAAGCTTTGTGGCCACCGTGGCCAGGGAGCCGGCCGCAACACTCAGCACAAATGCGGTGACGGACACCCTGTTCCTGGAGCAGAACTCGATCTCAAAGGTTTTCATGGTCTAACTCCTTTGCGCGACCTCGCGCAGCTGTTCGATGAGCTCGTCGATGGTGAATCCGGCGGCGCCGGCGCGCGACACCGCGTCATTGGCAATCTGTGCCAGTTGCCGCTCCCGCTCCGCGTCGGCCTTTCTTAGCTTCTGGGTGCTGATGAACGTGCCGGTGCCCTGATGCGTCTCGAGCAAGCCCCCCAGCTCCAGCTCGCGGTAAGCGCGAACCACGGTGTTGGGGTTGATGGCCAGATCGACGGCAAGCTGGCGCACGGTCGGAAGCTGGTCGCCGGCTGTGAGCGCTCCAGATGCGATGCCGCCGCGCACCTGGTCGATGATCTGCCGGTAGACCGGCACGCCCGAGTGCAGGTCGAGAAGGAAGCGGAACCGGCTTGTGGGGGACGACGGGCTCATTGCGATCTCTAATGTACTATAAGACTAGTACACTATGTCAAGAGAATTCTTTGCAGAATGTCGAGAAGTGGTCTCATGACTCCGCGGACCTATAATCCGGCCGTGACCTGGATCGCTCGGCACAAGGCGGCTTTCAAGATTGCCGGTCTAGCTCTAGTGGTCTTTTCGGCGTTTGGCGGATGGCTCAGCCTGCGCTATCTTGAAACGAAATCTGCTGCCTGCGAATGTGGAAACCCAGTTGACGGACAACGCTTCGCGCTTTGGAACCCATTTCGCGACAGATCTGCGGAGAGAGTAGCGATCGAAGTCGTCGGTGCCGAGAAGGCCGGGCAATGTGTGACTCTCTCGACAGGTTCGCCCTACTGCCCGGAGGTTCATCATTCAACGGTCACCTCCTGGAAACTCACGGGCAGAGAGGCAAAAGACGACTGGGTGACGCTGCGATTCTGGGTCACTCGTCCAGACCACGATCTGCCGGAATCAGGCGATCCGCTCTGGGTGACGATGCAACGGCAGGGAGAAGTCTGGAGAGTGGATCACGTCGACACCTATTACTAGCTACCGGTAGTCAAGCACAAAGGCACCCCATGGCGCACAAGATCCTCGACTTCTACGATCCGTTCGCGGACTACTACCACCTCATCTTCGAAGACTGGGACAAGAGCATCGAGCGCCAGGCAGTCGCATACAAACGGCTGATTGCATCCGTCGTACCGGCCCCCTCGCTGAGTGTTCTGGACTGCTCGTGCGGCATTGGCACTCAGGCCATCGGTTTCGCAAAGACGGGGCATCGCGTTGTGGCGTCGGACCTGAGCCCGGGAGCCGTGGCGCGTGCCTCGCAGGAGGCGACGACCCGCGGGCTGAAGATAGACTTCCGCGTCTCGGACCTGACCAGCCTGGCGGAGATTGAAGACCGCGACTTCGATGTCGTGGCCACACTGGACAATGCTCTGCCGCATATCGAGGCCGAGGACGTCCGGCGCGCAGTCCGCTCCATGGCTGCGAAGCTCAGGCCCGGCGGCCTGTTCATGGCCAGCATCCGCGACTACGACGCGCTGGTGGTGGAGCGGCCGGCAGTCCTTGGTCCCTCGTTTTACGGCAGCGGACACGACCGCAGAATCGTGCATCAGGTCTGGGACTGGATCGATGAGACGAGGTACGCAATACATGTGTACATCACGATTCGCTCAGGAGACGGATGGGATACATATCACTTTGCCGGCGAATACCGCTGCATGCTGCGCGATGAACTGACTCAGGATCTGACGGCAGAGGGATTCGAAGAGCCGCGCTGGCTGATGCCGGCCGAGACCGGCCTCTACCTGCCGGTTGTGCTGGCACGAAAACCGAACGCTTGAATGCAGCCGACGGAGTTGGGTACCAGTCATGCAATTCGAATGGCGCGGCACGCATAACTTCGACTCCTGTACACTTATCGCGTTATGAGCTGTATCTTCTGCAAAATCGTCGATGGAACCATTCCATCGACCGCCGTCCACCGGGATGAGCAGTGTTATGCGTTTGCCGACCTCCATCCGCAGGCCCCGACGCACGTGCTCGTCGTGCCGCGCGAGCACATCGGCTCGCTGGCCGATGCCGCCGACCATCACAAGCCGCTGCTGGGCCACCTGATGTGGGTTGCCGCAGAGATCGCGCGCGGCAAAGGCCTGGGCAACGGCTATCGCGTGGTGGTCAACAATGGCGACGAAGGCGGCCAGACCGTCGACCACATACACCTTCATGTGCTGGGCGGCCGGCAGATGCACTGGCCGCCGGGCTAGCGGCGAGGGTCGAGCGTCCAGCGTCCAGTGTCCAAATGCTGCTGAATGCGAATCAGAGCATCTTGCGATAGACCACGAAGCCAGAGTGCTCGGCGACCTTGTCGTAGAGCAGCATGGCCGTCGAGTTCGTGTGGTGCGTGTGCCAGTAGACGCGGCTGCAGCCGGCCTGCGCGGCCCGCACATAGACCTCTTCGATCAGCGCGCGTCCCACTCCTCTGCCCCGCGCCGATTCGAGCGTGAACAGATCCTGGAGATAGCAGACCGGGCCGATCGAGATCGTGCTCCGGTGAAGGATGAAGTGAACCAGCCCGAGCAGCCGGCCATCCAACTCGGAGACCAGCGCGTGCATCGGCTCATATCCATCGAAGAATCGGGACCAGGTCTGACGGGTGATGTGGTCGGGCAGCGCAGTCTCGCCGTGGCGGCCGTAGAAGGCGTTGTAGCCGTCCCACAGGACCTTCCACTGCACGAAATCGCCGGACTCGACCGGGCGCACAACCAGCTTCTCGGGCATTTCGGGGGCGCACTCCGGCGGGCAGTGGCGGTGGACCTTACTATTCGTTGGTCGGAGCGGATTCGGGATTCACGAGCGCAGCCGGCCTTAGAGAGCAGGCTGGTGGGCGTACTCCTCTTCCTCTTCCAGGCCGTACCGGCGCAGCAGGCTGGGCAGGCTCTGCGAGAAGGCCGAGCGCGGCATCACCGTGTCGCAACCGGCTTCAACGGCCTTCATCTTCAAGTCGCCCTGCAGATGCGACAGGAATCCGATGATCGACATCGCCTTCTTGAATTTGACCTTGAACTTCGGAATCAGGGTAAGCGGCTTGGCGTTCTGGTTGTTCAAGTCGAAGACGAGCAGTCTGGCACGGTCGCCCTCGGGAGCGTCGGAGATGCGCGACACGGCTTCCTTGTCGCCCTTGACGAACTCGACTTTCACGCCCAGTTTGCGCGCCGTTTCCTGGATCTTCGCAGTGACAAACAAATCCTCAATAAAGCAGAAGATGCGCGTGGGTGCATCGTGGCGGACGGGAGCCGGGGCCGGAGGCACGTAGGCATCCTGGTAATGATTCGAGTGGCCGTTGCCGGAGAGCGGAATGGTTGAGGGCGGCCCGTCGGCTACGTTGCCATTGACGGCACGGTAGCTGTGGTCCATGGGACCGACGAACTCGCGGGGGCCCTTCTGCTTGTTCTTGCGCTTGCCCTGGCTCTGCTGCCGGATGCTGTTGCCGGGCTGCGGCTGGGCCTGCTGGGTCTTCTGCTGGAAGAACTTCTTCTTCTTGCCCTGATGCTGGTGGCGCTGCTGGCGCGGTTGAGGCTGCTGAGCCTGCGGCGGCGGCGCGGGTGGCGGCGGCGGCGCCGGGGCCGACGCGTGAGCCTGCTGGCTTGGCGGCGCCCCTTGCTGGCTGGACTTGTTCTTGCGGCGGCGCCGGCGGCGGCGATGCCCCTGCGATTGCCCCTGGCCAGGTGCCGGGGGCGGCCCCATTTCTGCCTGGGGCTGCGTCAAATCTGTCGTCATGCCTGCACTTCCTGGTGCATTCCTATTTTGATGCGTTGCTATGGGGTCCGGCAGTTCCAGCCTGGAATTGGTCCTCTCATCTCTGCCGCCAAACCCGCATTGGATCGGGGAACATCCGCGCCGGCATTCCACCGCCGCTGGGCTGTGCCTTCTACACTAGAGCTGACTCCGTGCTCCGGTCCGGCGCAGTTCGCACAGGTTTGCCCTGTTTGTCCGCAGGAACGGCGAAGATGAATCATCCACCCAGTTCCTGGGCCGATTGTCAGGATCGGTACGGTGCGGCCGACGCCTTCCTAAGTAGTGCCTTTCGATCGGAAGTCAATCGCCACTGCAGTCTTTGCTAGGAATGAACCGATTGGCGGTGCTCCCAGTCTGCGGCGAACCCGCTCAACCCCGCTAGGCGGGTGGCGGGCGTCAGCCGCTCCTCAGGCAAACTTGATACTACGCCGAAGCCGAAAAGATGGCAAGTGACAATTGTGCTACTCGCCGTGGTCCCCGATGTGCAAAAGGTCACGTTTGGAGTGGATGGAGAACCCCCAGGATGCAGAAGGCGCCACCCAAGAGGTGGCGCCTTCTGTCCTGCGCTGGTCACTGGCCTCCCAAGCAATTGGCGTTCGGCGGCTCTGCCGCCTTTCGCTCTTGCAGTGTCTCCCGACCGGTACGCCCCTTGGTTAGGGCCGCTCGTCTGGCGGTTCGCTCTTGCCGGGAGCCTGCGTTCATTGGGCTGGCCGGATTGGTTTCCAGCAGCCGGTTCATCACTGGCGCTATGGTCATAGCAATCGCGGGACCGTTCTGTATTCTGAACAATATCAATGATGTATGGGGCGATTCTCCCGGAGATTTCTGCATTTACGGAGTCTCTCTTCCCTTGCCATACAGAAAACTGTAGACCGGGTCCCTCATTTCTGGCAGTGGGAACAGAAGTGCGTGCTTCTGCCGGCGATCACGATGCGCCGGATCGGCGTCTGGCAGACCCGGCAGGGTTCGCCGGTCCGGCGGTAGACGTTATGCTCGAGCTGGAAGAATCCCCGCTCACCGTCCGCGTCGACGTAGTCCGACACCGAGGAGCCGCCGAGGCGGATGGCGTGCTCGAGGACTTCGCGGAGAGCGAGACGGAGTTTTTCCAGCTCGGATCGGGTAAGACGGTTCGTGCGCCGTGAGGGCCGGATTCCCGCCCGGAAGAGGCTTTCGTCGGCGTAGATGTTCCCCACTCCGGCCAATATGTCTTGATTCAGGAGGGCAGCCTTGATCGAGAGCCGGCGGGACTTGAATCGCTCAGCGAATTCTTCGCCGGGAATGGTCAGGGGCTCGGCGCCGGGGCCGATGAAGCCCTCGGTTCGCTCAAGATCGCGGAACTCGAGACGCCCGAAACGGCGCGGATCTTCGAAGCGCAGCTCACGCCCGCTGGCGAGGGTGAGGCGAGCGTGAGTATGGGTGGCGACGGGCGCGCCGGCGGCCGAGACAAGCAGCCGGCCGGTCATGCCAAGGTGAACGATCCATTGAGCTTGCGGGGTTTCTCGCGCTGTGGGATTGGGGGCGGGACCGGTGCCGCCGGGCACGTCGTGTGAACCTCCCAGCTCGCAGACAATGTGCTTGCCGGCACGACGGACGGAAAGGATCACCCGGCCTTCCAGGCCTTTGGCCTGCCGTCGCTGAGGCGTCTTGAAGGGCTCCTTGTAGGAGCTGAACCATGCTTCCTCGATGCGTTCGCCGCGCACGCGCCGGTGGACGCCGCGGGCAATGGTCTCAACCTCAGGAAGCTCGGGCATGGGTCGATTGTAAGCGGCGCAAGACGTGAGCCGGAGCGGGCGCGGACTTGCGCTGCCGTTGCCGAAGATTACTTTGTCCCAGCCGGAGAGAGATCGTTTCCCTCGGACTCCGCGGTGCGGGCCCTTCCCCATTTCCGCAGGTAGAAAAGCCCCATCGACAATCCGACGAGGAAGACCGCAACCGAGGCGTCTTCCATGATGGTCAGCCGCCGGTCTTCCAGCGGGGTCTGGTAGACGATCGCACCGTGGATATTGCGCGGAACGGTTCGCTGGGCGTCCGCATCCGGCGAACGAGGAAGCGAGTCGAGGTAGCTGGTGGAGATGACAGCCGAAACCACGAGTCCGGCGAGCCCCGGCAGCAGAAACGCAAGCGAAATGATCCGCAAACTTGCTAACCGTGAGTTCTTCATGGAGATCCACCTCGGCTGTATCCATATCCCGCGGAGATCCGGGGAGGGTGGCTTTCCGGCAATTTCAACGAGCGGCGGGGGCAGGTGCCGTGTTTCTACTTGTGCTCGTCTTTGTGTTCGTTGGACTCGCGGATGCGGCTCGCCTCGAAGCTGACGATCTTCCACTTTCCGGCCGAATCGCGAACATACACCCTTGTATAGCGGAAATTTCCGGCGACGTCACCCTCGGGCGACACGCCTTTTACCCGGGCGATCGACGTCACGATGGCCGTGCCGCCGTAGTAGCGGACCTTGCGGTCGGACAGGTCAAGCGACACAAAGTGGGTTTTTCCGGCGCGAAGGCTGGCCAGCGCCTGGTCCTTGTTCTGCAGTGTGCCCGATGCAGTGATAGACATATAGTCGTCGGCAAGAAGGGCCGACATGGCGGCAATGTTGGACTTCAGCTCAGCGTCCCGCCAACTCTCTTCGAGCTGGTCGATTTCGTGCTTGAATTCATGCTTGAACTCATGTTTCTCAGAGCGCGGCATGGCTGGCTGCTGCGCCGTGGAGGCCAGCGCAACGAACAGGCTCACAGCCAGAATCGGCAATCTAGCCTTGGACACGGCAACCGCGGATCTGAGCATTGGCGTATCGGATGGTAGCCTTGCGCGGGCCTGCGGGTCAATCAAATTAGAGCCGAGTCAGGTTACCGCAGGAGATCGCCGGCGCCCACTCCTCTTGCGAATTTGACGAGGCTTCGAACGGAAACGGGAGCATCGGAACGGAGAACGGGAAAACTGCCAGCCAAGGGAATCTACATCACGCCATGGCGATCAGATTCTCAACGTTCCGCTCGCGCATCTTCTGGTAGAGGACCCCGACGGCGAACTGCTTGAAATGCGGCGTCTCGCGGTGCGCGGACTGGGCCTTGCTGTCCACATACTGTTCATAGATGACGACTGTATCCGGGTCGTCTTCCACCTGATGGGGAATGTAGGTCACGCATCCGGGCTCCCGGCGCGATGCCTCGGCCAGGTGGCGAAGCGCATCGGCAATGTCCGCACGGTCTTCGGCTGCAAATCTCATTCGGACGGTGAAACTGACCATCAGGACTTCCTTCCAGCCAGGCGCGGAGCGACCTGGCTCTCTTCACTTCAATTTATACGGACAGGCTTGCCAGCGCCTCGGAAAACTCCGGCTGCAGCATGGTCTGGCCGCGGTCGGGCCCGGTCGAGATCATCCCGATGCGGGCGCCGCTCTCCCGCTCCTGAAAACGCAGGTACTCCTGCGCGGCCGGAGGCAATCGATCAAACTCGGTTATGCCTTCCGTGGACTGCTGCCAGCCCTTGAGCCTGGCGTAGACCGGCTTGATCGACTCGAGGCCCTCGACATCGGCGGGAATTTCGCCGGTGGTTTTGCCGTTGATCTCATAGGCGACGCAGACGGGGATTTCGGCCAGCTCGTCCAGCACGTCGAGCTTGGTCACTACAAGCCATTCGGCGCCATTGACTTCATTCGAGTAGCGCAGCAGCGGAATGTCGAGCCAGCCGCAGCGGCGCGGCCGGCCGGTGACCGCCCCGTACTCGTGGCCGCGGGCGCGCAGATGCTCGCCGGCCTCACCGGGAATTTCCGTGGGGAACGGCCCGCCTCCCACCCGGGTTACATAGGCCTTGGTCACGCCGATCACGGTGCCGATGGCCGTCGGACCGACGCCGGTTCCGGTGGAAGCGCCGCCCGCCGTTGCCGAAGACGATGTCACGAAGGGATAGGTGCCGTGGTCGATGTCGAGCATGGTGCCCTGCGCACCTTCGAACATTATGCTGCCGCCCTCGGCAAGGACCTTGTTGAGCAGGCGGCCGGTGTCGGCAACGAAGGGCCGAACCTGCTCCGCAGCCGCGGCATACTCGTCGTACATCTTTGCCGGGTCGAGCGGATCGGTGCCGAACAGCGCGTGCGCGATGGCGTTCTTCTCGGCGCAGGCGGCCTCGATGTGCGTCTTGAGCAAGGTGGGGTGCAGCAGATCGACGACGCGCAGTCCGCTGCGCGCCATTTTGTCTTCGTAGGCCGGACCGATACCGCGGCTGGTGGTGCCGATCTTCTTGCGGCCGGGCGCGCTCTCCGCGGCCAACTCGATCATCCGGTGGTAAGGCAGGATGACATGGGCGCGGTTGGAGACGAAAAGCTGGCCGTCGACATTGAAGCCGAGATTGCGCAGCTTGGCGACCTCAGAGAGGAAAGCGATCGGGTCGAGAACCACGCCGTTGCCGATAACGGCTTTGCAGCGGGGACGCAGAACACCGCAGGGAATCAACTGCAAGATGAAGCGCTGGTCGCCGTGGATGACGGTGTGGCCGGCGTTGTGCCCCCCGGCGTATCGCGCCACGGCGCTGAACCGCTCGCTGAGCACGTCGACTATCTTGCCTTTTCCCTCGTCGCCCCACTGGGCGCCCAGCACCACTGCCGTCTTCGCTCGCATCTTGACCCGTTTCTCACGCAAAATCGCCCGGCGCAGCCGTCCGGAACGGCAGACGACGCGGGCAGGTTCTCAGGGCGCGGTAGAGTCCAGTGCGCCACCCACGATGATAAACCCACAGGCGGCAGACGACTCCCGGCGCCGCGGGAATCCCCGGTTCGGCGCCAATTCCCCGGCCAGACCTATGCGGAACAGTGAACTGCCGCCAAAAATTTCCCAACCAACGACTATGCCCCGCGCTATAGTTGCACGAAACCGGAAAACCCGAGGTTCTTGAACGACCTGTACAAGGAGACACCTGTGGGAACGATTTGTTGGAAGTGCGGCAGAGAAGTACCACCCGGCGCTACAGCGTGCGGCGCCTGCGGGGCGGCAGTGGCGGGAACCGGAGGCCAGGCTGCCCAGCCCGTGGCGCCGTCCTTTTCTTCGACGCCGCCGTCTGTTCCATCCAGCCAGGGATATACGTCGCCGCCACCGCCGCCGGTCTCGGCCTATCAGCCTGCCGCTCCGCCGGCGCCGCCGGCATTCTCATCGGCGGGTGCACCGCCGCAACCTGGATTCGCTCCCATGCAGCAGGGATACGCGCCGGCGCCGCCTCCGCCTCCGGGATCGGGAATTCCGCAGGCTGCCGCGGGCGGCAAGGGCGGCTCGACGGTGGTCAAGATCCTCCTGATCATCGTTGGAATCATCGTGTTCTTCGTCATCGTGGTCGTCGCGGTTCTCGGCTATGTGGGCTATCGCGTTGCCCACACCTTGCATGAAGTTGCGCACGACGGCAAGGTGACGATACCGGGCGAGCACGGCGGGACATTCTCCGTCAACGCCAACAGCGCGCCTTCGGCATCCGAGCTGGGCACCGACATCTATCCCGGGGCCACGGCCACGAAGGGCGGCATGAAGATGGATCTGCCCGGCGTCAAGACGAGGATGGGAATCTTCACGACCTCCGATTCCAAAGACCAGGTGGTCGCCTTCTACCGAGATAAACTCGGCAGCGATTCCAGCCTCATGGACATGGGAGAGTCAGCGATGATCACGGCCAAAAGGGGCGAAAAGGAGCAGGTCATGGTCAGCGTAAGCAACAGGGCAAATCAGAACGAGGGGAAGACCACGATCGCGATCACCCACACGCTGAAGGAGTAGCCGAAGACGGAACGGGCGGCGCGGGGCTTTCGGGCTTCCGCGCCCTCGCTGCCTTAGGGCTCTATCGAGGAGAAAATCCACATGGCGACAGCGGCCTCGGTCATCGCAGCGCTCAAGAGCAAGGGCAAGGAGAATTTTCGCAAGATTTACTCGCGGCACGGCATGGCGCCGGATCGCGTGCTGGGTGTGAGCACCGCCGACATGAAGGCCATCGCCAAGACGATCAAGGGCCGGCAGGACGTGGCGATGGAGCTCTACCGCTCCGGAATCATGGAGGCGATGTATATCGCAGGCATGGTGGCCGACGGCGCGAAGATGAGGTGCCGGGAGATCAACGAGTGGGCCCAGCAGGCCGTCGGGCTGCAGATGATCTGCGAGTACACGGTCCCCTGGGTGACGGTCGAAAACGCCGCGGCGCGCGACCTGGCGATGGAATGGATCGGGTCAAAGAACGAAGCGATCGCCGCGATCGGCTGGGTCACGTACGGCGGGCTTGTTTCGCTCCGGCCGGACAAGGAACTGGACCTCAATGAGATTGAGGGACTGCTCGACAAGGTCTTGCGGGAGATCGGCGGGGCCCCGAATCGCGTCCGTTACACCATGAACGGCTTTGTGATCGCGGTCGGGTCGTTTGTGAAGCCGCTTGCGAAACGCGCCATGGAGGCCGCGAAGAAGATCGGCGCGGTCAAGGTGGATATGGGCGAGACGGAGTGCAAGGTTCCGCTGGCCACCGAGTACATCGCGAAGGTCGAGGCGGCCGGCAAGCAGGGTCAGAAGAGAAAGACAATACGATGTTGAACCGTTCAGACTCGACTCAGGAATGCGCGCGCCGTTGCAATCGCGGATGGACTCGGCGCGATGTACTGGCGACGATCGGTTGGGTCGCTGCTACAGCCGCGCACCCTTGCATCGCTCGCGCGGAGCAGTATCACCGTGCCGACGCCAGCTGGTTTGCAGCCTGCCGCTTCGGTATCTCGACTCATTGGACCGCACAGTCCCAGCCCGTGCGCGCTGACGACTGGCTGCCATTCGATGAAACGGTGGACCGCTTCAGCCCTGCACACTACGTCGACCAGGTGGCGGGCGCGGGCGCCCAGTACGTGATCTTCACCGCGACCCATGCTCTGCAGATGCTGGCCGCGCCTTGCGCGGCGATCGATAGCGTGACGCCGGGACGCACCGCGAAGCACGACAGGATCGGCGAGCTTATCGACGCCTGTCATGCGCGCGGGCTGCGCTTCATCCTCTACTACAACCACTCCTGCAATAGCGGAGACGATCCGCCCTGGGAGCACGCGGTGGGCTATCACGCCGCCGACAAGTCGAGACTGGTGACGAATCTGATGGGAATCATCCGCGAGCTTGGCGCCCGGTACGGTGCGCGGCTCGACGCCTGGTGGTTCGACAGCTGCTACTCGCTCGATCCGCGCGGCTATTACAACTCGGTTACAACCGACATGCGCGGATTCCAGTTCCCATGGGAGCAGTGGACTGAAGTCGCGAAGACAGGCCATCCGGACCGCCTGGTGACCCTGAGCTCAGGGATGCTGACGCACTTCCTCTACTCGACGCACCAGGACTACGAAGCAGGAGAAACGAATGAGCTGGTCGCGGTGCCGTCTTCGCGGTTTACGCCAGACGGATTGCAGTCGCACCGGTGGATATGTCTCGACAACCCCGACTGGGTTCACAGCAAGGTGAAGACTCCGCTTGCTTCCCCGCGTTATCGCAGCGATCTCGTCGCGGACTATGTTCGCACCGCACACCGGTCAAGCGTTCCGGTCACGTTCAATGTCGATATCGACCGCACCGGGGAATTGAGCCCGCAGTCGCTGGCGCTGCTGCGCGATGTCAAAGCCGACCTGGCTTAGTCCAATTGCAGTTCAAGGCAGCACCGTAGCGGAAGGCGCTTTGCTCTTCAGTTCACCGGCCAGGATCATCAGGATCCCCGCGATCCACATCCAATGGCCGATCAGCGGGACCATGGGCGCGAGATAGAAGAAGACCCAGGTGCACAGAATGAACACCACAATCAGGCCCGCGAGAACGCGGCGCACCCAGCGAAGCTTCACTGAAAACTGGCAGGCGATGTAGAGCAGCATGAGCGGGTTGATCCACCCGCTGAAAATGGCGAGGATGTACTTGCTCTTGAGGAACTCGGCGTTGAACGAGTTGATCAGCGTGACCCAGGCGCAGAATGAGCCCTTGTAGGTCTCGTTGTGGCCGGGCTCGCCTACGGCCGGCAGAAAATACGCGGCAATGAAGACCAGGTATCCAATGACACGCACGATGGACAGTGCGCGCGCCGCCGTGCTGGGCTCGCTTGTCGACATGCCCGCCTCCTGCGCGAAAAGTTTGCCGGATGCAATGATGATAACGCGGATGGCGGGGCCAGTTGGCGAGCGGGTGAGCGGCAGGCTGTTCGAATGACCGGGCGGACCGTGACGGAGTGAATCCGATTGACGGGCAAATGGCAGCGAAGTTTGTGAGGGAGCCGGGTGCCTACGCGAGAGTCGACCGGATGGTCGCCGCGGCCCAGCGGACGGATTCGGCGTAGAAGCGGAAAAGCATTTCGCGGTTGATGTTGTGCAGCCGCACGATTCCATCGCTGGTGTCCCAGTCGCCGCGCTCATGCGCCTCCACCCAGGCGAGGAGCCGGTGCTCGGGAAGATCGGCGCCGCGCAGCGCGTCGCGGATTTGCACGCGGAGAGGAAGCATGGGCGCCACCTGGTCCATGGGAACCTGCATCATGGCGGGCAGCAGGCTGAACATGCCGAGCAGGTACTGCTCGGTCGGATTGAGCCGGCACAGCGGAGCGGCGAGTTCGCAGAAGCGCGCGCGGATCAAAGCCATGTGCAGAATCTCGGCCGGCTGGCCTGCGTTGAGCTCGCTCGCGATGGCAAGGGTGGCAAGGCGGCGGAATGCGTCTTCGCCGACGATCACCATGGCCGACTGGATCGAACGCACTTCCTGGCGGATTCCGTAGCCCGCCGAGTTGACCAGGCGAAGCAGCCGGTAGGTCAGCGAGGCGTCGCTCTTGACCAGCGGCGAGAGCCGGTGAAGATCGAGCGGATCCTTGAGCAGTTCCTGCAGGATTTCGAGATGGAAGAGCGTGTTGGCGGGAATCTTGCGCTTCTCCATCATGACCGGGCGGCAGAAGTAGTAGCCCTGGAAGAGCGAGAAGCCCTCGCGGACGGCCTGGCGATGCTCTTCGGCGGTTTCGACCTTCTCCGCGACGAGCTTGGCGGCGCAGCCGCGAACCTGCCGGATCGCCACTTGGCGATCTTCGGGCATGGATCCAAGAAAGTCGATTTTGATGTAGTTGGCCAGCTCGACCAGCGGCGCGTACTTGGGGTCCCAGATGAAATCGTCGAGCGCAATGCGATAGCCCTGCGCCTTGAAGTTGCGGCAGGCGGCGATGAGATCCGGTGTGGGTTCGACGGTTTCGAGAATCTCAAGAACGGTGAGATGCGGGGGCAGGACGCCGGCGAGCTCGCCGGTAAGGACCTCGGCTGTGCAGTTGACGAAGGCCGGCAGGCCGTCGGAGAGCTCTTCGAGGCCGAAGATCACCGCGTCGTCGACGACCGTGCGGCTGGCCAGCTCCAGATCGCCTCGGAAGACGTTTTCCATCCCCGAGCGGTAAAGGAGCTCGTAGGCATGGACCTGGCCACGGGCATTCAGTATCGGCTGGCGGGCGAGATAACGCAGTCCGCCCGACCGGTCTGCCGCGTCATCCTGGCCAGCGGTGGGAAGAACTTGCGATGCCACGCGTTTCGTCTCCGGAAAGGACAGTGCTGTCCATTTGCATTGTGGACTTGCCGCAGTTTCGGGCGCAATTCCACTAAAGTTACCCCCCCATGAACATGCCGCCGTTGACATCCAGCACGGCACCTGTGACATAGGCGGCGGCATCGGAGGCGAGGAAGGCGACCGACTGGGCGATTTCCAGGTCGGTGCCGGGGCGTCCAAGAGGAATCTGGGCGATCATGGACTCGCGCGTCTTGTCGTCGAAGCCCGAGGTCATGGGGGTTTCGATGTAGCCGGGCGCGACAACGTTGACGGTGATGCCGCGGGAAGCCACCTCGCGGGCCAGCGCGCGGCTGAGGCCGATGAGGCCGGCCTTGGCGGCCGCGTAGTTCACCTGGCCGGTCTGGCCGGTGCGGCCCACGACGCTGGAGATATTGACAATGCGTCCCCAGCGGTTGCGCAGCATGGGACCGAGCAGCGCCTGCGTGAGGAGGAATGCCCCGGTAAGGTTGGTGGAGAGCACGTCGTCCCAGTCGGCGCGCTTCATGCGCAGGACCAGGGTGTCGCGGGTGATGCCGGCGTTGTTGACCAGGATTTCGACTTTGCCGAAGCGTTCAAGGATAGCCTTGGCGCCGGCTTTAATGGAGTCCTCGCGTGAAACATCGAGCGTGAATGCGGCGGCCTCTCCGCCGGCCGCGGCAATCTCGGCGACAGCCTCGGCGAGCTTGCTCTCATTACGCGCGGCCAGCGCAACGGTGGCGCCGGCCCGGGCCAACTGGAGAGCGCAGGCCCTGCCGATGCCCTGCGAGGCGCCCGTCACCAGCGCGATTCTTCCTTTCAGATCGGACATTTTCAACCATCCTCCCGTGTGCCTCTGTTGTGCTTCAGATCGACATTATAGGGATGCAGAATGGGCTGATGGCGCGTTCAGGTTGCCGGTGAAGCTGGGGGAACCGGCTGCCGGCTCGCAGACGCCGCTCTCGCATACGTTGCCCTGAAGATCAAAGGCCACGAGCGGCTTCTGAATGAAGGCGGCTCCGGCTTCGAAGGGGAAACTAGATGCCGGAACCGGTCTGGGCCCGGATGTCTTAAGCTGAGCGAATGGCGAAGGCTGCCAAACTGGACCGGGCGACGGTTGTCCTGCTGCGCAGCCGGCTGCTTGAGTGGTATGAGCGGAACAAGCGCGACCTGCCATGGCGGCGCAATGCCGATTCGTACTCGATCTGGGTCTCGGAGATCATGCTGCAGCAGACGCGCGTGGCGTCAGTAGTGGAACATTACCGGACGTTCCTCCGGCGATTCCCGTCGCTGCTGTCGCTCGCACTGGCCAGCGAAGAGGAGGTGCTGGCCGAGTGGAGCGGCCTGGGCTACTACCGCCGGGCGCGGATGCTGCACAAGGCCGCGCAGTTTGTGGCCAACCAGCTCAAAGGCAGCCTGCCGCAGACAGCCGAGGACCTGCGCGCGCTGCCGGGAGTGGGAGCTTATACGGCCGCGGCGATCGCCAGCATTGCCCACGGCGAGCCGGTGGCGGTGGTCGACGGCAATGTGGAGCGCGTGTTGTGCCGACTGGCCGGATGGGAGCTGGGCGGCCGCGCGGGCGGCGCGGCGCTCAAAAAGCAGATCGACGCGCTTGCCGGCCAACTCGTCGATTCGGCGCGGCCCGGCGACTACAACCAGGCCATCATGGAGCTGGGCGCGACCGTCTGCACTCCACGCGCGCCGGAGTGCCGCCTGTGCCCGTGGTACCACCAATGCAAGACGCGCGGCGAGCACAATACCCTGCCGCGGCCGCGCATGCTCAGCCGCGAGGTGGCGCACGCGCTCTCGGTGCGGATCAGCCCGCAGCCGGGGATGCACGGCCGCGAAGTATTGCTGGAACAGCGGCCGACAGCGCAGACCGTAATGCCCGGCATGTGGGAATTGCCCATGCTGCGCGAAGCGCAGGTCCCCGCGGCCGAGCTTCGTATGACCGTGCGTCATGGGATCATGCAGGTAAACTACTACGTGCGCATCCGCACGGTGTTTGAGGACGATGTGCCCGCGCTCACGTCTGCCGGCGGCGAGCGGCGGTGGGTGCCGCTCGGGCAGGCCGGCGGCATGGCGCTTACCGGGCTTACGCGCAAGGTGCTGAATCGCGCTCACCTGCTGCCCAAGGCGCCGCTCGATGCGATTGCCCCGGCGCGGGAAGAGGATTAGTCTGACTGTTGTTATGCGTTCAGAGTCTGGTCGTTGGCGTTCGGTGCTTGGCCAAGTGCGCCCAAAACCTGATGCGAATCAGAATGTGCTCGCGAAACCCGTCAGATCGTGCTGCAGCGCATTCGGATACTACTCGAACGAGGCCGGACGCCGCGGCTTTGGCATTTTCACGTATTACTTCGAAGAAAACGACCCGGTCTTCATTCTTCAGCACCGTGCCCTTGATCCGGGTGGGCAACAACCGCCCGTTGCACCAACACCGCTCTCACTAGTTTCCGAAATGCAGATTCAGTTCTGTCCCTGGTGCGGAATCAAACTGAATGAGTTCTATAAGTCCGCTGTGAAAGAGTTGGAAAGAAACGATCTCAAAATTGATTGAACTTACTTTGTCACGTTGAATTCCAGGAGACTCAACACAGATGAAGAAGATTTTCTTGGCGGCATCCACTGTCCTGCTATCTGCCTCCGTTGTTCAAGCACAGCCGGCTTCCAAAGTGCCGGATGTCGCAGGCTTGCCCCAAGCGGCGCGCGACGCCGCGGCCTCCATCGACTCAGGAAAGATTCGCGCCCACGTGCGCTTTCTCTCGCTCGATCTGCTCGAAGGCCGCGGGCCGGGCACCCGCGGAGCGGAGCTGGCCGCCGAAAACATTGCCACGCAGTTTGCGCTTGCCGGGGTCGAGCCGGCCGGCGAGAACGGCACTTACTTCCAGCGCGTGCCACTCTATGCCGTGCACACTGTCGAAGACCAGACAAAGTTCGCCGTAGTCCCTGCGAGCGGGCAGGCCATCGATCTGAGTTATGGAACGGAGATTGTCGCCAAGGACCAGACCGGCCAGGCAAGCGCCGACATTGACGCACCGATTGTGTGGGTCGGCTACGGCATCCACGCCCCCGAGAACCACTGGGACGACTACGCCGGAGTCGACGTCAAGGGCAAGATCGCGCTCGTCATCGTCAACGAGCCGCCCAGCGACGACGAGAAGTTCTTCAAGGGCAAGGCGCTCACCTACTACGGCCGGTGGACTTACAAGTACGAAGAAGCGGCGCGCCGCGGAGCCGCGGGCGTGCTCATTATTCATCGCACCGATCTCGCGAGCTATGGCTGGGAGGTGGTGCGGAACTCCCAGGCGATCGAGAAGAGCTATCTCGAAGGCGACCCCAGCGCGACGCTGCGCGCGGCGGCGTGGATCCAGCACGACGTGGCGCAGAAGCTGTTTACGATGGCCGGCCTCGGCGACCTCGACAAGGCGATCGATGCCGCCGGTAAGGCCTTCCATGCGGTGGAACTTCCGGTCAAGCTGCGAGGGCACGTCGCGAGCGCTGTGCGCCGCTATGTATCGACGAACGTCGTCGCACGGGTGCCCGGCCAGAACGCCGGCGGCAACGCGGTGCTCTACACGGCGCATTACGATCACCTGGGCATCGACAAGGACGCGAAGGGCGACGGCATTTACAACGGCGCGGCGGACAACGCGACAGGCTGCGGCATTTTGCTGGAGATGGCGCGGGCGTTTGCGCAGTCACCGGTAAAGCCGCCGCACGCGGTTTATTTTGCCGCGGTGACGGCGGAGGAGCAGGGGCTGCTGGGGTCGCAGTATCTCGGCATGCATCCGCCCATTCCCGCCTCGCGGATCGCGCTCGACCTGAACTACGACATGCTGCTGCCCATCGGCGTGCCGCGGTCGGTAACGCTGGGCGGAGCCGAACGAATCGATTTCTGGCCGACGGTCGAGTCGGTGGCGAAGGCCTTCGACCTGGCTCTCCAGCCCGATCCCACTCCCGGTGCCGGCCACTACTACCGCTCGGACCACTTCTCATTGGCGCGCGTCGGCATTCCGGCCTTCTCCGTCGACCAGGGCGACTTGTTCGAGGGCCACGATCTCGCCTGGGGTCGCGCGCAGTCGGAGGATTACGTCGCGCACCACTACCATCAGCCATCGGACGAGTATCGAGCCGACTGGGATTTCCGCGGCAATGCGAAGCTGGCCCGCTTCGGGCTGGTGCTGGGCTGGCTGGCCAGCGGGCAGGCCAGGCCGATCGAGTGGATGCCAGGCGACGAGTTCGAGGCGCCGCGCAAGGCAAGCGAGGCTGCGAACAAGTGGCGCCCTTGATTGCAGGCAGCGGCAGATGAGATAAAAGCTCGAATCGATCGGGAAGTACAGGACACGAGCCACGAGACGATGCCTGCCTCTGCGACGACAACCGCAACCTCAACGAGAAGCTCGATGAAGCTCATCGCCTGGACCGCGGTCGCGTTGCTGGTGGCAGGCACTGCGGCTGGTTTGCTTTCATACGCGCCTGCCGGCGTTGCTCTTCGCTGGCTCGCTGTTGCGCTCTTCATGTGGATCGCCGTGCGCCGGCCGTCGTTGATGGGCTGGACCTTTCTCGCCATGCTGGCCGGCGTGGAGGTCGGCCTTGACGCGCCGAAGCTCGCGCTGGAAGTGCGCTTTGCCGGCGACCTGTTTCTGCGCCTGATCCGCATGATCGTTGCACCGCTGATCTTTGCCACCATCACCACGGGGATCGCCGGCCACGGTCAACTGCGCTCGGTGGGCCGCGTGGCCGTCAAGGCGCTGATCTACTTCGAGGTCGTCACCACTCTGGGACTGATCATCGGCCTGGTGGCGATGAATCTCTCGGGAGCGGGAAACGGCGTCGTGGTGCCGCCGGCGGCCGAAGCAGCCCCTGCCGCGCAACCCATGCAGACCTGGCAGCAGGTCGTGCTCAATCTTTTCCCGGAGAATATCGCACAGGCCGTGGCGCAGAACCAGATTCTGCAGGTGGCCATCTTTTCGGTGCTGTTCGGCTGCGCGCTTGCGCTGCTCAAAGAGCCCAGGAAAGCGCCGCTCGTCGCGGTCCTGCAGTCGCTCGCCGACGTGATGTTCCAGATCACGAAGTTCATCATGTACCTTGCGCCCGTCGCTGCGGGTGCGGCGATCGCCTACACGGTGGGCAGGACGGGATTAAGCACTCTCCTCCCGCTGGGCAAACTGGTCGTCACCTACTACATCGCGCTTGCCGTGTTCTTTCTGCTCGCGCAACTGCCGATTCTTTGGCTCTATCGCGTGCCGGTGCGCGCCTTCCTTGCTGCCGTCGGCGAGCCGGCGGCGATCGGCTTCGCCACCACCACCTCAGAGGCTGCACTGCCGCTGGCCATGGAGCGCATGGAGGAGTTCGGCGTGCCGCGCTGGATCGTGTCTTTCGTCATCCCCACGGGATACAGCTTCAACATGACCGGCGGAAGCGTGTATCTTTCGATGGCCGCGATCTTCGTGGCGCAGGCAGCGGGCATTCACCTCTCGTTTGGCCGCCAGCTCGCTATTGTCGCGATTCTCGCGGTGGCCAGCAAAGGCATCGCCGGGGTCCCGCGCGCGGCGCTCGTGGTGTTGATGGCGACGGCCAGCGCAATTCAATTGCCCGTCGCACCGGTGCTGCTGATCCTCGGCGTCGACACGCTCATGGACATGGGCCGCACCATGATGAACGTCGTGGGCAACTGCATGGCCAGCGCAGTGATCGCGAAGACGGAAGGCGAGCTGAGAATCCCGAACTGAGAATCCAATGATCAGTGTCAGAGAGCAGGTATCACAGGCAGAGATCAGGAATCTGAAACGTTCCTTTGCCGCGGGACTGGCGGCGCTTGACTTGAAATCGGATTCCCAATAATCTACAGACACTCGCCGAGTATTCCTTGGCGGGGAAGGATTCGATGGCCCATAACTTCACCTCCGCGCTTTGTATCTGCTGCAGTTGTCAGGGCTGCGCCGCGCGGGCGTGTTGGCTGGGCTAGATACCGACGAGTTTCGATCCCGGACGACCCACCCGCCAGTGAGCGTGGTGGGCTTTTGTTTGCGCGCGATGCGCGCGCAAGCAGTTTCCAGCTATCTGCTTTCAGCTCACTGATGCCAAGGGAAGATTCCCGGCTGGGAGCTGAAAGCGGTCGTGGGCGCCGATGGCGAAGTGGCTAACGCGCAGGTCTGCAAAACCTGTATACGCGGGTTCGATTCCCGCTCGGCGCTCCAAGATTCAGGTCGCGGTGTGTTGGGAAACAGGAAAACGGGATTGAAGTTCGGTGGTCAGAAGACCTATCCCACTGGCTGCGTGCTCCAGGTTGGCGGGTGGATTTCTGACGATAACTTTTTGTAACAGACCATGAACCACAAACTTAGCCCGATGAGTGATCCCTGAAAAACATCGGAATCATGAGATATGCACCGAGCGCCCGATATTGCAACCTGCGAGCCGGGACCGGCGAGCTTAGGCTTCAGAGCACGATCAACGGCCTTGGCAGGCGGGCGCGCGAATTATCGAGAAACGTGCGCATTCGCTGCGCTTCGGCACGCTGAAGCGAAACCAGGTGCATGTGCCGGCGGATATGGTCCCCGTCGATGAGGCGGGCCGCGTCGGCCTCGTCCTGAGCGGCATCGCGTTCCAACCGGGCGATGCGCATTTCAATGGACTGGCGGAACCGGGGACTGATCTCAAAGCCTTCCATTATCGTGCCAGTGCCAATCACGCGAACCTCCTCCGGGACGACTGCAAATTTTTGGGCGGAGCGCTAAAGTTCCTTCGAACTGAGCCGATACTAGCCGATACGGAATCCGTGTGCCAGAGTACGCGATTGCGCCGAACCTCCCGGATTACGAGAACTTAAGTAACCCGGCTGTCTCAGTTAGAAACAGTGTGTCTGGGAATTGGACAGAAGCTCATCATCGAAGACCGAAGCAGCCGGAGCTTTGCTTCGGTCTTCGATGCGGGCTGGGGACTCTCCGCCGGCCGTGCAGCGACTTACGGCCGGCCTAGCGCGATTCCTGCGGAGCTAGTGCGATCCCGTAGCAGCGATGGCAAGCACCATCTGCGTGCCGCCGCCAAGGTGGACGTTGTCCTTGGCCGCGAAGAGCACGCCCGAATCCTGCAAGGCAGGATTGCTGGCGAGGAAGACATTCGGGATACCCGTGGTGCGGATGGCAGTTGCTCCCGAGCCGGCAACGACCCGGCCGGCCACTGAGCCGGTACTCGACGCCTGCGCAGATCCTGCGTCTGCCGAGGGCATTGGCGCAGAGGACGGTGCGGACGGCGAAGCACCGACCGCGGGCGAGTTGCCAACCGGTGCGCCGGTGCGGCTACCGCTCATCGATCCGCTGCCGGCAGGCGCTCCTCCAGACGGTCCCATCGGCGCCGGCATCGCATCCGCCGGGCCGTTCGATCCCGAACCCTCCGGCAAGGAGACGGATTGAATGACAGAGTGGATGGGCAGCGTCTGCCCGTCCTTCAGTTGGGCTTGGTCGATCTGCACGGCCACCTCGGAGTTCGGGGATTCCTTGGTATGCGCCTGCACCTTGGTGACATGGCCCAGGAGCTTCGAGCCCTTGGGGATCTCGGTCCCGCTGGCGGTGGTGACCGCCTCGCGAGTCTTCACTACAACCGGGTCGCCGGCCTTGGCGGACTTCGAGTCGAGCTTGCCAACAAGTTCGGTCTTGACCGGCTTCAAGTCGGCGGAGCCGGGCGCGCTGGCGGCGGGCGCATTTGCGGTCGGAACCTGCGAGGCGCCATTCCCGGGCCGCGCCGGCGCGGAGGTGGTGGGCACCTGCACGGACGGCGGAGACGCCGGCGGCGATGTCTGGCCGCCCTGCTGCGCGAAGAGCGGAAGGGCTGCAAAGGCCGTGGCAGCCGCAACGGACAATCCGAAACCTTTCATCATTAGCAAACCTCCTGTGTGACTCTCTGTCTCCGCCGACACCCTCTGCTCCGGATAGCCGGGGCGCCCGGAGGCCCGTATGCATCACTAAGACGGCGTCCCCGGCGCGCGGGTTGCCGGTGGAAACCGTCCATTCAGCATTGATATTTCAGATGTTTGCGAGGAGATTGAAGCGGAACTTCGGCGGCGGGCCTTATTCCTGGGGCGCCTGGGCAAAGTAGCCCCGGCGCGACTGAATCTTAAGTCCATCGCCCTTGCACTGAACCGCGAGACGGCGGAAGCTTCCATCGAGCTTGGTGTTGGTCGGCGTATAGCTCGCCACGTATTGCGTCCGCAGTTCTTCCTGGATCTGCTGGAAAGCTGCGGCTAGTTTCTTGCCGTTATTGCCCACATTGATCAGCCGGCCGCCGGTCTCTTCGGTCATCTTCTTCATCGCCGAGTAGCCGCTGTAGCCCCAGCCGCCGTAGGAAGGGACGTCGGCAAGCAGGATGCAATAGACCATGACGTTCGAGCGCTGGGCAGCGGCAATGGCTTCGCCGATCTTGCGCTCGCTGCCCACGTCTTCGCCGTCGGTGAGCAGGATGATGGCCTTGCGGCCCGTCTCCTGGTTCATCTTCTGGCTGGCGGCGAGATAGACGGCGTCATAGAGCAGCGTGCCTTTAGGATCGCCGTAAACGGGAACCGTTCCGCCGCCGAGTCCGGGAATGCCCGATGCACCGTTGCCGCCGGCAGTGTTGATCTCTGCTTTCTGCATGGAACGCGCCAGCCGATGCGCGTCATTCGTGAAGTCCTGCAGCAGGTCGATGTTGACATCAAAGGAGATAAGGAAGGCTTCATCCTTTTTTCGCAGAACCTGATCGAGGAACTGGCTGCCCGCATCCTGCTCGAGGGGGAGCACGCGGTACTGGCTGCCCGAGGTGTCGAGCAAAATACCCAGGGTGAGCGGCAGATCGGTCTCAGCGGCAAAGTTCTTGAGGGTCTGCGGCTGCTTGTCTTCGTAGACGGTGCAATCGTTGCGCGTGAGGTGGGGAACGAGTTCGTTGTTCTTGTCTTTGACGTTGAAAAAGACGTCGACCAGATTGACGCTCAGTTTGAAAGTGGCTACCGACTCGTTCGTCTCGGGCTGCGCGGGCGCGGTGCTCGCCGGGGGCGGCGCGTCGGGGGAAGGCGCAAGCTGGGCGCGAATCGGAACGGCGAGGGACGCGCCGAGCAGCAGGATTGCGACGATGAGACGAGGCTGCATTCTGGCCAGTTGGACGCCGAGAGAGCCGTCGAAGAAAGCATACGCCATAATTGATATTGCCATGCGTGAAGCAACCTGCGGGTCGGCCGTGCGTCTGATACTCTGACGGATGGAGCCAGCCTTTGGGTGCCGAGGTTGTGGTGTCTGTGTTGCAGTTCGGCTGGGAGTCCGGGAAACGCCAAACGCGGTGTTCGGGAGGAAGAAATCGTCGTGAAACCTGGTTTGGCGATGTTTGCTGTGGCGTCGATTCTCATGGCCGGTGCCGCGCTCGCGCAACAGCCTGCCGCTGTGCCTGACGCGCCCGCTCCGCAGCCTGTACCCTCGCTTGCCGGCGCGGCAGGCGTTGCAGGACCCATCACGCCGGGCAGCGGGTCGAATCCCGATCTGGTCAATTCCGGGACCGTCTCCGGTACTTCATCTTCTGCGACAACCCCCCAGCCGGCAACGACAGCGCCTATGCACCAGGCGCCCGCCGCGCCGGACAGCTTTCAGCAGCCGCCTCAACTGCCGGCGCCCGGCCAGGGCCTCGATGCCATCAAGCCGCTCCAGGTCAACGTCAACTTTGTCCTGGTTCCCGTTACCGTAAAAGACAACAAAGGCAAACTGGTTCCTGGCCTGACCTGGCGCGACTTCCGGGTCTTTGAGAACGGCCAGCGGCAGAACATCCGGCTATTCACCGCCGATGCGGCTCCACTCTCGATGGCGTTTGTCATCGACCAGAGCCTGACCGCGGATGTGATGTCGCGAGTCAACGATTCGCTGGCCTCGATCCAGGGCGCTCTCACGCCCTACGACGAGATCGCGGTCTTCAGCTACAGCCACGGCACACAGGAACGGACTGCATTTACCGGCGCCCAGAGCGCTCGCGTGAACTCGGTGCTGGCATTGACCAAGTCGGCGGGAACCGAGGAAGAGGTTCCTTACAACAGCGGGCCTCTCGCCGGTTGCAACATTCGAGAGAATGGCGCCTGCGTGGACCCAAACTTGCAACCGGGCCGCTCCGCAGGAAGCTCCTCTTTTATTACGATTCCCAAGGAGCTTCACCAGCTCAACGACGCCATCCTGGCGGCGGCCAAGGAGCTGTCGACGCGTCCCAGGGAGCGGCGGCGGATCATCTATGTGGTTTCCGACGGCAAGGAAGCCGGCAGCAAGGCGACCTACAAGGACGTTTTGCGTTATCTCGAGACAAACAACGTGACCGTCTACGGCACGCTGGTAGGAGACTCGGCGCGGTGGGGCGAAGGATACCTGAGCAAGTTCCACCTGCCCTTCACGATGTACGACAACCGCCTCACGGCATATGTGCTGGCGACCGGCGGCACTCTCGACTCCGAGCGTGGCGTGAACGGCATCGAGAACAGCTATTCCCGCCTGGCCGAGGAAGCGCGCACCCAGTACACGGTCGGCTACTACAGCCGCGAGCCGTTCATCGACGGCAAGTTCCGCAAGATTGAGGTGCGCGTGGAGCGGCCCGGCCTGGAAATCTACGCCAAGGACGGCTACTACCCTTCGGCGCAGGACATCCGGTAGCGGCCGGGCGGGAAATCGCAGATCGTTCCCGACCGTGGTGTTCGAACTTCTCTCCTGAATGCACAAAGGCCCGTGCGGTTGCACGGGCCTTGTTGTTCTTCCAATTTCTGCAGACTCTAAGCCAGGCGCCGAGAAAGCGCCGCGGCGTGTTCCGCGCTACGACTTCGACTCAGTCTGCGTGGCCGGAGGCGCCGGCGTCACAGCCTGCTGCTGCACCGGCGGCGGGGCAGGCGCGGGGTCGGAAACGCCCTTGATGCCTTCCTTGAAGCCCTTCAGGCCTTCGCCGAGCCCTTTGCCCAGCTCCGGCAGGCGCTTGGCGCCAAACACCAGAAATGCCACAACTCCCAGAACCACCAGGTGCCAAGGCTGAAGTAGATCGCCCATCTTGATTCCTCCGCGCGCCCCGCTTGCCGGCGCGCCTCGCTACACGGGTATTGTCGCACAAAGTTGGACGCGCGCGCTAAACCGGATTTCCCGGGGACGTCTCTGCCCGCGCCGGATAGGCCGTCAATTGACCTGGGCCGGCTTGCCCAGCCTCTCCGAGACCATGGCGAAGAACGAACGCAGGTCCTCCTCCTCGCCGGTAGTGAGCCGGCGGTAGACCTTGAGCAGCGGGAAGAGCCGCGACCCACGCACTTCCACCGCGGGCACGGCTACGGCGCCACCGGGATACTGGGTCATCTCCCATGTGCCCGCATAGCGCCGCCGCAGCACCTCACCCAGGTAGCTACCCCACAGCCGCACTTCAAAGTCGAGATCGAGTTCGGGACTCTCGCCGACCAGCAGTAGCACATCGTCGAGTGTGTCGATGGAGTCGGCGGAGAAATCGAGCTCGCGGCGGTATTCGCTTTGCGAAAAGCTGGCCGCTGCGCGGGCATACCCCTCCATCATCGCTCCCAGGTCGGGAAACTCGGTCGCTTCCAGCCGTCGGCGCAGTTCGCTGGCCACTCCAGATAAATACACCCAAGCGGCCGGAACGGCAACTGGGCCTGCGCTTTGGCGAGCGCGCCCGATCTCCTGGTTACTTTGGCCGGCCGCCGCGCATCTCATCCCTGTGGCAAACTGGAGATGACGATGGAGGTTGCTCCCCGCATGAAGATCGTCAAGGCGATGGTTCTGGCTGTGGCGCTGCTCACCGGAGCCGGCTTTGCGCGCCCCGCCATTCGCGACATTTACCCCGATCCGGCACAGGCCAGGGCCGACTTGGCGGCCGCGCTCAAGACCGCGGCGGCGGCGCACAAGCGCATCCTGCTCGATTTTGGCGGCAACTGGTGCGGCGACTGCCATGTGCTGGACTACTACTTCCACGACCCCAGCAACCTGCAACTGCTCGAGTCGAACTTCGTCCTGGTGCACATCAACATCGGCCACATGGACGAAAATGTCGATATCGCACGCCGCTACGAGGTGCCGCTCGAGCGCGGCGTGCCCGCACTGGCGGTGTTGGACTCGACCGGCAAGCTGCTCTTCAGCCAGAAGAAGGGCGAGTTCGAGAAGATGCGCGCCATGGAGTCGTCGTCGGTGACCGAGTTCCTGGTGCAATGGCGCCCGGCCAAGGCCGGCTGCTCGGTGATGGTGGTCAACTGCTAGAAGCCCTCAGAGCGACCGCAGAAATTCGTTGAAAAACTTGGCGTGCGCTGAGGCGCGTTCGACTTTCCCAGGATCGATCAACCCGAGCAATGCGAAGCCATGCTTTACCTTGTGGTATTCGCCTTTTGTCTTTGTCAGCTTCGAGGCGTGCATCAGCGCAGGTTCAAGGTCATCTTTGGGAATTTGCTCGATGCTGTTCGGGTAACCGGGGAGTCCGTTCGCAAGGAAACCGTTGCCATAGAACGCTGATAGTGCCACTCGATCGGCGAGGAACCAAGCCTCCATGGCTTGAACCATTAGGAAGACCTGGTTCGGTCCTAAATCGGGAAACTCCCAACGGTCTCGTGCTGCCAGATGGTGCATCGGGCTTGCCTTTCCGACCGGGCCTTCGGAATCCACCAAAAGCGCGTAGACAGTACCTTGCTTGCCCTCGCGAAGTGCGTGTTTGAATCTGTCGAATGTCTTCTGTCTCCCGCCGCATGGGACGACCTTGGGTTGGTGCTTACCCGGTGCGGCTTTCGAGCAATATGCAGCGAAACCCTGCCTGCATCGAGTGACTGTATCTTCGTTATCCCCGCCGCCTTCCACGTAAATGGTCACTTTCACCAGCGGTTTCCCCCGATTTCGCCGCTCGTCCAGAGTTTTCCCAGCGCATATTCGTCAAGCCACGTCTTCAAATCATTCCTGTCGAGGCGCCGGATGACCGTCGAGCCTTCAATCTTCTCGCAGACGCAGACAGCTTCAGGCATGTCGGTGAAGGAATCGAGAAAGCTCCGCGAATGAGTTGTAATAATCAACTGCGTGCGCTTCGAGGCGTCAACTAAGAGGTCGGCGAGGGTAGGAAGAATGTCGGGGTGAAGGCCGAGTTCCGGCTCGTCTATGCAAGTAATAGGAGCTGGCTTTGGGTTTAGCAGGATTGCGAGCAAGGCAAGCCAGCGCAGAGTGCCATCGGAGAGCCTATATGCGGGAATTGAGATTCCACTCTCTTCATGGATCACGACCTGAAGGTGCGTTCCAAGAAGGCGCACGTCAACGCTCTTCAGCGGCTCGTAGAACTTTCTCATCTGTTCGTTGATTTGATCAAAGACCAGACGGTGATTGTCCTTGAGGTGTACAAGCATCTGGGCGAGGTTGCGTCCGTTTTCTTCGAGACGATCCACAGGCTGGCCTACCGGAATTGGATCTCGCGCGGACAAGTCCGCCCCAAATTCCCAATCCTGATGAAAGTCGAGGTTCTCAAAAAACTCCGCGATCTCGATCAGCTCGTGAAGATAGCTACCAACCTGTGATTCCTGGACGCCTCGGGATGTAAGCTGGGAAAGAACGGACCGTTCTGGACTCAGTTTGAATGGATTTCCGGAGCCGTTGGAAAGACCTTGCCGGACTTTCAAATTGCCATACGAGCCACTGCTCTCGAACGAACTATAAAAATCTTCGTTCGAGTCAAGAACGGTGGCACATCTGAGTAGCTCATGTTTTACGAAGAAGGACGAGTCCAGTTTTGCAAGCTCTATCGAATAGTCATACAGCCGGGAGTGATTCGGAGGGCCGCCGTTCCTCAGAGTCGTCAACGAGACCTTCGTGGATATTAGTGGTGTGGTTGGTTTCTCTTTTGGACCCTTCCATATCCACTCGTCCACTCCGCCGGTTTCAAGGACGGTAACCCAGGGCTCCTTTTCGGGAAGAAAATACAGAAGTCGAAGGATTTCAATCAGGTTCGACTTCCCGCACCCATTGGGTCCGATCAGAATATTCAGCGGCCGCAGCTCGATTTCTTCCGTGTTGGGCCCGAAGGAGAGCAAGTTGACCGGGCGGATCGATTTCAGGAACGGGTGGGCCATCGCCGCGTCTCCTTTCACGGAGTCTGACGGTACGGTACTACTTTATCCCAAGTGAATGAGATGGCGTGCTTTCCGGCTCGGAAGGCGTTACAAATGGACGATCATAGCGTTCGGCGGGATGGGTTTGCCGGCCATAATGGGCAGTCCGCTACTCGCTCAGCGGCGCCATCTGCTTGGTGCGCGCGTAGGTGTACGTGATGCGGTGGACGACAGTGATCGTCGACAGCACCGCCAGCACCCACAGAACCGGAGCCATTACGCCCCAGTGATTGAACAGCGCGCCCAGAAGAATCAGCACAATGCGCTCCGGCCGCTCCATGAAGCCGACCTTGCACTCGCCGATCAGCGCCTCGGCGCGGGCGCGCGTGTAGCTCACCATCAGCGACGTGACCATCACGAACGCCACCAGCACGACGTAGCGGAAGCGGTTGATGCGGCCGTAATAGACCAGCAGGCCGAAGAACAGCACCACGTCGGAGTAGCGGTCGATCACCGAATCGAAAAACGATCCGAAGACTGTGACCTGGTTGTTGCGCCGGGCCACGCGTCCATCGACCATGTCGAAGATGCCGGCGCCGAAGATGACCAGCCCCGCGTAGAGAAACATGCGTCCGGCGTTGGTGGCGTTGGCATGGCCAAACAGAAACGCGGCCGCGATGTTGATGACAAGCCCGAAGAAGGTGAGCACATTGGGGGAGATTTTGGTGAGCGCAAGGCCATAAACAATGCGGTCAAGGAGCCAGCCGCAGGCGCGGCCAAAGGCGCTGGTCCAGGTCATTCTCCTGCTTCCTTCTAACTGCTTACTGCTCGGTGCCGGTGGCAGCGTCTTCTTCCTCGTCGTCTTCCCCGGCCTCGTCGTGGATCGTGGTCAGTTTGAGGATTTCGAGATCGCGCTTGCCGTTGGGCGTCACGACGGTGGCGACTTCGCCCACGCGCTTGCCCACAATGCCGCGCCCGATCGGCGAAGTGGTCGAGATCAGCCCCTTGACCACGTCGGATTCTTCGCTAGTCACCAGGCGATAGGTCAGTTCCTCGTCCTTGGTCACGTCATACACGACAACGGTTGAGCCAAAGCCGGCCTTGTCGCGCGGGATGTTCGAGAGGTTGACGAGCGAGAGCTCGGCCATACGCTTCTTCAGCTGGCCCAGGCGCGCGTTCACGAAGTCCTGCCGCTGCTTGGCCATGTGGTACTCGGCGTTTTCCGACAGGTCGCCCAGCGCCACCGCCTTCTTGATCTCCGCGGGCAGTTCGTGCGCGAGTTCGTGTTCGAGGGCCTTGATCTCGGCCAGAAGCTGCTTTTTGATGTGTTCGGGCATTCGGTTCCGTTGCGGGGCCGGCGGGGTTGCCAGCCCGGCGAGAGGTCATACAGCCAGAACTCATATTATACGCGGGGACGACGGAGCGGCACAGGCGAGCGGTTCGCAGCCGAAAGGCAAAACGGATGTCTCCGGCGTGATTCAATGCCCCCCAACCCAAAGCTGCTCATTGAGGGGCAACGCCACCTGGCCTGACATTTATCGACCCGTCGCTTCAATCGGCGCCGGAGGACCAAATGGAACCGTCGGCAGATGAGTTCGTGGTCCATCGATCCCTCCCGAGAAATGGGCTTGCCGATCTTTCTGCAGGCATAGCACTGGGAGCGGTACTACTCCTTGGGCAGTTCCATTTTCGGCTACCTGCGATCCTTCTGCTTCTATTGGCGATAGCGATCGCTTTCTGGTACGGAGGGCGCGGCCCCGGTGTAGTGGCGGCGATTCTTTCCGCCGTCGCCTACTTCTGGTGCCGTCAATAGCCGCATCCTCCGCCAAGCCACTCGCTGGGAACCGGTTTGTCCCGAGATGCCGGCAAAACGGCCTCCATGCTCAGCACAGACTGTTTCCGCGCAGTGAGGGATTTCGGCGGCGTGCCGCATATGCCCTATCGGGCGGGAGAGGGAAGCAGCAAAGGGAAGATATGGTGATCGCTGTCGGCGGGCTGAGGCGCAGGGAGGAAGTTATCCAAATGGGCGTTGGCTGCTTCGACTAGATTTGGCTTCAGTTTTTCGTGACAGCCGTGGCAGCGCTTATAGAGCTCGAGACCCAGGGAGGAGGGGGTGATATCGAAGTTATCGGCCGGATGGTACGAAGTGAAGTCGAATACCTCCTGAATCAATCCCAGATTGAACAGGTAGGCGAGTTCGGTCGCATTCCTGTAAGGGTCGTATACGCCAGTGAGTTTACTCATCTCCTTGGGGCCGAGAACGAGGGAACCGGCGGCAGAATCCTCGTGCCCCGCCGCTGAGTCCAAGGCCCACTCACATCCGTGGACAAAGATTCTGGTTTGGGAAGGCGTGAAGTGGCCGAGCAGGCGGGCGAACACCGCGTTGGAGTCGTCCGGCGCGTCCACCGAACAGGAGTTGGCAAGGAGGCCCATCCAGAGTCGTGCGGTCGGTTCATCCGGGATCCAGGACCCCTGGCACAGGATGTCCGTTACCAGTTTGGGATGGGCTTGCATGCGTTCGGCAGCCGGCCCTGCTGCCAGCAGTTTCTCCGCGCCAATCGCAATCTTGACCAGAATCGAAGTGCGGTGTGGGGGGAGTCGCCCGCTCAACAGATTGATGGCTTCCTCTGCCTTGGACGGACAGAGACGGCTGAGGAAGAGCATGGCCCGGAGGGTGCGGAACAATTCGGCGACCTGGCGCTGTCCAGGAAGAACCACGATGTTCCGCAGCAGCAGTTCCCAGAGGCTGGTATTCATGCCTGGAGGCAGAACAAACTTGAGCCCGATGCCGTCTTTGTCCCGGCGGGCAACTCGCGCCGGAATCGAAATCTCCAGATCGGAGCTATAGTCGGCCCCGCCGATGTCCCAGAGGCTGAGGGAGACCTCGTCGCCGGTGCGGGGACGCTTGTCGGTCCATAAGTAGATTCCAGTCGAGCTGATATTCTTGATGCCGGCGGGAGTGAAGATGGACTCGAACTTGTAACATGCCGCAAGTCCAGGCGCGGCTCGCCGTTCCGCCCGCGGCGGGTTCGGGTCGCTCAGCCTTTTGACCTTACGTCTTAGGTCGCTTAGCCCAATCATTGCCAAGAATCTCCCAGCCCAATGCCGGTTGCGCGGATCTTGATGGGGATTCGAACCGGAACCGGCGCCCGGTCACCTCTGCCTTTCAGCTCACGCATCGATGCATGACAATGCAATGGTAAGAGTGCGATATATCCGTTGAATAGCCTTTTGCGAATCCACTCTGCACAAAAGTACCTCCGGAATGACGGTGATCTGCCCCGCTTTTTCCGGCCGCTGACTGCTTGGCATGCCGGCGGCAACGAAGCGTGTCGCCGCCAATCCGGAAGTTTGCCTCGCGCGCGGATCTGCGTCGAAAAGCCGCCCTACTCTCTGTTCCCCGATCCCTGTTCCCTCGACGCTGGAACCTGTTCCCTGCTTTCCAGGAACTCCCGCAGAATCAGCGTCGCCGCCACCTGATCGACGACGCGGCGGTGCTCCCCGCGCTTGTGCCCGGCCTCATAGAGGATCTGGTGGGCTTCGCGGGTGGTCAGACGCTCGTCCCACAGGTGGATGGGCAGGCCCGTGAGCTCGCCGAGGTCGGCAGCAAAGGCCTGGGTTTTTGCGGTCTGCGGGCTTTCCTCTCCGGAGAGGTGCTTCGGGTTCCCGACTACGATCCCTGCGACCGAGAATCGCCGTGCCAGCCGCGCCAGGGAGCGCAGGTCGTCGCGCGGATTGTGCTTGCGAATCAACGTCATAACAGGCTGCGCGGTCAGCCCCAGCTCATCGGATACGGCGACGCCGATGCGGCGGTTGCCGACGTCGAGGGCGAGATAGCGAGGTGGCGCCGAAATAGATTCCAGAATGCCGCTCCTCTCTTCAGCCTATAACTCTTGAGCCTACAACCCGGCGCTTCCATTCGCATGCACGTGTCCACCCGATACAATCGAATCAAGGGAATCCGATGGCGAAAGTCTCGCGTCTGATACCGAGAAGGGTTGACTTTGAGGAATGGCGCGACGCAAGCGGACGAGAAGAAAGAAAGGAAGCTCAGCAGGAACCGTGCTGGCGCTCCTGCTCGTGCTCCTTGTTGCCGCTGGCGGAGCGGCATGGCTGGTCCTGACGCCATTCGGGCCGGCGGAGGAGACCTTCGTCGAGATAGCGCCCGGTTCATCGACCGCCCGCATCGGCCAACAACTTGAGCAGGCAGGAGTTGTCCGCAACCGGTATGTGTTCGATCTGATGCGCTGGGTGGAGCGCGGAAAACTGAAGGCAGGTGAATACCGGTTCGACCATCCGGCGCCGGTGACCGAGATCTGGTCGCGGATCGCTCGCGGAGAGGTGTACACCATCGCGGTCACGATTCCAGAGGGAGCGAACATCTTCGATATTGCCGCGCGGCTTGAGCAGGCAGGGTTCGGCGGGAAACAGCAGTTCCTGAATGTACAGGCACAGGAGGCATCCCTGATTGCGGACATCGATCCGGCGGCGAAGAGCCTCGAAGGATATTTGTTTCCGGACACCTACCGCTTCCCGCGCAAGGCGACGCCGGTGCAGATTGCGACCACAATGCTGAAGCGCTTCAGAACGGAGGCAGCGCAACTGGGATTGAAGGAGAACGTCCATCAAATCGTGACGCTGGCATCGCTCGTGGAGCGAGAGACGGCAGTGGACTCGGAACGGCCGCTGGTGGCGAGCGTGTTTGACAACCGGCTGGCCCGGCGGATGCCTTTGATGACGGATCCAGCGGTGATTTACGGCTTGGAGCTTGACGGGAAGTGGCGCGGCGAGATTTTCGCCAGCGACCTGAGGTTCGATACGCCTTACAATACTTATCTGCACCCGGGGCTGCCGCCGGGACCGGTGGCGAATCCAGGGGCCAGGTCGCTTCGCGCGGTGATGGAGCCGGCCAAAACGGACTACCTTTATTTTGTGGCCGCCGGCGCCAACGCGCAGGGCAAGAGCCTGTTTTCAAGCACTTTGGAAGAGCATCAGAAAAACGTGGCCGGATACCGCCATGCCATCAAGCGGGCAGGTGGCCGTTGAAAGCTGTATGGAGAGCTGGGGTTTGTCTCGCCGCAACGGGGCTGCCGCTGCTGCTTTCGGGGTGCATCCTGCTCAGAACGACACGGAAACTGCCCGTGCCCAGGCTGCCGGAAACTACGCAGACAGTCTCGCCGGTAGTCCTGGTAGATCAGCTGGAAAAACGCTGGACCGCCCTGCAAAGCCTGACCGCGAAAGTGGAAATGCAAGCCAGCGTGCTGCACAGCAAAGAGGGTGTGGCCAAGGATTACACGACCATTCCGGGCATCATCCTGATGCGGAAGCCGGAGATGCTGCGCGTCTATGGCCGCGTGCCGGTGATCGGTACCGAGCTTTTCGACATGGTAAGCGACGGGAAGAAGTTCACGCTCTACATTCCGTCGAAGAGCAAAGCGATCGAGGGATCGAACGAGGTTGAGAGGAAGTCGCCGAACCAGCTCGAAAACATGCGCCCGGGTTTCTTTCTGGATGCGCTGGCAGTCCGTGCGCTGAGCCCCGATGACCGATACACTGTCACGGCCGATGTCGATACGACAATGGACGCTCAGAAGAAGCACCTCTACACGGTCCCGGAGTACGTCCTCAGCATTCACCGGCCCAAGAATGGAAGCACCGAAGACACCCCGCTCAGGGTGGTGTGGTTTCACCGCGACGACCTCGAGCCCTACCAGCAGGACATTTATGACAAAGAGGGAAATATCGAAACGCAGATCTACTATTCGCAGTACGGGGAGTTTGGCGCCAACAAATACCCCACGAAGGTGATCATCAAGCGTCCGATTGACGAGATTCAAATCGTCCTGACCATCCTGAGTGTCACTGAAAACATGAATTTGCCCGCCGACCAGTTCACCATCAAGATCCCGCCGGAGACGCAGATTCAGAGGCTCGACGCCGCCACAGCGGACGGCGCGCATTAGGCCAGGGCTGGAGCCTGCCAACGGCTCACGGCCGCATCATGGATCTCAACCGGGATTCTCCGGCAATTACTCTCTATGGATGGCAAGTCGTAGAATCAGGATTCTCAGTGCCGCCGTTGCGGCATCGCCCAGTGGCGCCGATGCGGCATCGTATGATTGCCGATATGAATCTTGAGGCGATCCGGGCCGCCATACGCGACGTCGGAGTGGACGGCTGGCTCTTCTACGACCACCATCACCGCGACCCTGTCGGCGAGCGCATTCTCTCGCTTGACCCCAAGGCCCACATCACACGCCGCTGGTACTACTTCATCCCCGGCGAGGGTGAACCGCGCAAGCTCACGCACCGCATCGAGCAGAGCCGCCTGGACTCGCTGCCCGGAACCAAGGGTGTTTACTCGAGCTGGCAAGAGCTCCAGTCCGGCCTCGAGGCCATGCTCGGCGGCTTCCGGCGCATCGCCATGCAGTACTCGCCCAACAACGACATTATGTATGTCTCCATGGTCGATGCCGGCACGGTGGAGTTTCTGCGCAGCATCGGCAAGCAGGTCGTGAGCTCGGCCGACATGGTCAGCCAGTTCGAGGCGGTGTTGACCGAGGGACAGATCGCCAGCCACAAAGCTGCGCAAGCCAGAATCGACTCTATTCTCGCCGAGTGCTGGAGGGAGATCGGCGGCCGGCTGCGGCCCACCTTCGGCGGGGAAGGCAGCATGACCGAGTTCGACATGGTGCAGTGGCTCAGCGAAGCCATGCGCAGCGAAGGCCTCGTGTGGGAGAACGGCCCCAACGTGAGCGCCAACGCCAACTCCTCCGACTCGCACTACGAGGCCACCGCCGAGCGCACTTCGGCAATTCGCGAGGGCGATTTTGTGCTCATCGATATCTGGGGCAAGCTCGACCAGCCGGGCAGCGTCTACTACGACATCACCTGGACCGGCGTTGTCGGCCGTTTGCCGACCGATCGCGAGCAGCTTGTCTTCGAGACCGTCCGCAACGCGCGCGACGCGGCCATCGCAAAAGTCGAGAAGGCCTTTGCCGAAGGCAGGCCCATCCGCGGCTTCGAGGCCGACGACGCGGCCCGTGCGGTCATCCGCTCGGCCGGCTTCGGCGAATACTTCACTCATCGTACCGGCCACAACATCGCTGCCGAGATTCACGGCTCCGGCGCGCACCTCGACAACCTGGAGACGCACGACGAGCGCCGCATCCTGCCGCACACGTGTTTCTCGGTCGAGCCGGGCATCTATCTGCCGGAGTTCGGCGTGCGCAGCGAAGTGAACATGCTAACCGCTCCGGGCAAGGCGTGGGTCACCGGCGCCATTCAACGCGAGCTGGTCAGAATCTGAGAGAGATCCGCGCCCGCTGTCTTGGCCATCCCATCGCCGGGAGTGAAATAGCAGCTATTTCCTGACCGGCTTGAAATCGATCCAGGCCAGGTTCATGTTTCCCTCGGTAAGAATGTGTATGGTCAGCACGTTCTTGTTGGGTCCGAGGTGGATCTTCACCAGACCCGGCGCCAAGTTCCAGTGGTGCCACTGCCGCCACGCCAGGGGATCCGCCGCATTGTAGGTCGAGGGGATGGTCAGCGGCCCGGTTGCCGGTTTGCCGTTCACATCGATGGAGATCGTCCCGCCTCGATTCGAGGTATAAAGCAGGTCGCCGGCATAGTCTCCTGCCCGCGTCGCTCGCACGGTGATGTTGAACCACTCGCCCGGCGCGGTCCAGCCCACATAGAGCTGATTCTCCGGCGGCGTCACGACGTCGAATGGGCTGTTGTCGATCTGGTCGTGGAACTTTGTATACGACGCATCGACGCCTTCACCCTTGCGGAACTCGTTGAGGTACGTGCCATCCGCCGGATTCAGCCCGCCGCTGCCATTGTTCTTTGCGTCGGAGTCGTGATAAGCCACACCTTCGCCGCCAAGATCGTAGTAAGCGCACTGCACTCGGCCGGGAATCGCCTGCGCGCCGCCGGCATAGCGGCTGTCCTGGTACGGCGTGCCCTTGTAGCGGATCAGGTAGTCGGATCGGTAGGTCCAGACAGCAATGCCAAGGAAGAGGAAGAAGAGAATGAGAAAGCGGACAACCGAAAAAGCCGTCATCTTCTTCTTGTTTTCGGGCAGGTCGGCAGCTCCCGGTTCTATGGCCCTGGCCGTCTCCGCCGACGTCCCAGCCCCTTCTGCAGGGTGCTGCGCGGGACCGGGCGCCTCGGGCCCGCTCCGGTTGGGTTGTTCTTCCTGCTGGTCATCCGTCATTCGAGCTGCTCCCGTTCGGCGCTGGATCGTGCCGGCGCCTTTTCCCGCGTTAGGAATCCCACCTGCACAAACATTTCCTGTATGGCTTACTCGACACGGTAAATGGTCTGCATTTCCCGGCACAAGCCGGATGCGCCTTCACTTGAATCATGAAGCCGGCCCAACACTTTCTGCTATCCTGAGTGGTTTACCCGGGCTGCGTGGGGATGGGGAAAGATGCCGGAGCACAGGGCACGAAAACATCATCAGGATCGAGTTGCCGAGGCCTTGCGTCTCGAGATCGGCGCCATGATCGAAGGCGAACTGGTCGATCCGCGCATCGGCAACTGCTACGTGCGCGAGGTGGCACTCAACGCCGGCGGCAAGTCCGCGCGTGTCTACATCGTCGTCGATGCGCCGGCCAACGAGATCGACAAGGCGGAGACCGACACGATTGCCGGTCTCGATGCCGCCAAAGGCTACATCCGCTTTGAATTGAAGGAGCGGCTCGGTGTGCGCCACGTTCCGGATCTGAATTTTCTCGCCGACCGTTCGGAGCGCCTGCAGGCGCGCATCGAAGAGCTTATGGGCAGGTCACGGAAGCGCCATCGTGTGACGGTGGAATCGCAGCACCCGGTGGAGTGACCGCGCATGAATCCCCCCTTTACGAATTCTGACGTGGATCTTCCGACCGACTATCAGCGGCCCGGCGCAGCGGTGCCTGACCGGATCGCCGCTGGGGAGAGCGCGGAATTGCGGATCCTCGAACTGATTCGGCGCGGGGAGAAGTTCCTGGTTACCTCGCACTCGCGTCCCGATGGCGACGCGGTGGGCAGCATGCTGGCCATGGGCATGCTCCTCCGGCAAATGGGCAAGCGAGCCGATCTGGTCACCGCCGACCGCATCCCGCAGGTCTATCGCCGGCTGCCCGAGTCCGACACCATCCGCGCGGCGATGCGTGTGCATGGCCCATACGATGCGGCCATTCTCCTGGAGTGCGATGGCCTGGAGCGCGCCAAGCTGCGCGGCATGGAAGACCTGACGCTGGTCAACATCGACCACCATGTCAGCGGCCGGGACTTCGGCCATATCAACTGGATCGACTGCCAGGCGGCCAGCGTCGGCGAGATGGTTTACCGGCTGCTCAAGGCGGCCGGCGGCACTCTCACGCCGGAGATCGCGACGTGCCTTTACACGACGATCCTTACCGATACCGGCGGGTTCTGCTACGGCGCCACGCGTCCTTCGACCTTCGCTCTCGCGCACGAGCTCACGCTGGCCGGCGCCGACCCCATTCACATTGCCCAGGAGATCTACTTCTCCACCTCGACAGCCAAGATGCTCCTGCTCGGAGCCGCGCTGAGCAACCTCAAGCGCGAAGGCCGCGTGGCCTGGCTCTGGGTGACGCACCAGGACATGATCCGTTCCAACGCCGTCGAGGAGGATTGCGAAGGCATCGTGAACTACGCAGTTTGCATTCACGGTGTGGAAGTGGCCGCGTTTTTCCGCGAACTTCCCGAGCGCCGCATCCGGCTGAGCCTGCGCAGCAAGGGCAAAATCAACGTTGCCGCCATTGCCGAGTCGCTCCGCGGAGGAGGCCACGAGAACGCAGCCGGCTGCACTCTGGAGGGGCCGCTTTTCCGCGCACTCGACGACACGCTGGCCCGCCTTCGCGCCGTCATCGCCGAGATCAGCGCGATGCCAACCTGAGCGCGGATGCATTCCGGGCAGAATCTGATAGCCTTGTGCCTGTCGAATCGCGGCGTGAAGTGCGCTGCGCAGACCGAGATCGCGAGTTACCTCCCGGCCGGCACATTATCCCCCGCGGCCAGAGCCCGGGAGATGCCGGGCGGCGATGTGCATGAGCCCGCCCGGCCGCATGAGCACCATTTTGGAGACTCGTCTGGAATCATCGGCTCCGGAATCGCCTCAAGGCTGGCGCAGCCGCCTGCCCACCTGGGCAACGGTCTGCGAAGCCTCCGTCTTCCTGCTCTTTGCGGTTTTTTTCCTTTCCTATGGCGTGACGCCGCTGCTTGGCGGCGACGGACTCGGCCTGGTCGGCGCCGACGAACCGCGCTACGCGCAGATCGCGCATGAGATGCTCGACCGGTTCGACCACGCGCACAGCATCAAAGACCGCCTGAGCGCCTGCGTCACCCCGTACCTCTATGGCCGTCCGTGGCTCGAGAAGCCCGCGCTCTACTACTGGCGCGCCATGTTTGTGTTCCAGGAATTCGGCGTGCACGACTGGTCGGCGCGGCTGCCTTCGGCCAGCTTCGCCTTCATCATGGTGGCGCTCATCTACCTGCACATGCGGCGCTTCCGCCCCGGGGGCCACCTGGACGCGGCGCTGATCACGGTGGCATGCGCCGGAATCATCGGCTTTGCCCGCGGCGCTTCCACCGACATGCAGATGGCCGCGCCGCTCGCCATCGGCCTTCTCGGCTGGTACGCGTGGTACGAAACCGACTCGAAGTTCTGGCTCTTCGACATCTACTTCTTCACCGGTGTGGCCACGCTCGCCAAAGGACCGGTAGCGCCGTTCCTCGCTATCGTGATCGTTTCGGCATTCGCGTTCCTGCGCCGGGAGTGGGATCTGCTTCGCCGATCGCTCTGGTGGCCCGGAGTGCTCCTCTACCTGGCCATCGTGCTGCCTTGGTTCGTCGCCGTCCAGCATCAGAACCCCACGTTTTTCCGCGAGTTCTTCCTCCAGCACAACCTGGAGCGCTTCGCCACCAACCGCTACCAGCACTCGCAGAAATTCTGGTATTACTTCGTGGTGATCCTGCTGGCCGTCATGCCCTGGACGGTGGTGGCCGTACGGGCGCTCATCGACGGCATCCAGACCTCGGTGGCCGAGTGGCGCATCCGCCATGCGGGCAAGAAGACGCCCAAAGTCAACCGGCCAGGCGACGCTTTTCCTGAATTCCTGGTTCTCTGGGCGCTGATCCCGATCATCTTCTTCACCTTCTCGCGCTCCAAGCTGCCCGGCTACATTCTGCCTTCCATCCCGCCGATCACCATCCTTACCGGCGACTATCTGTTCCGCAAGCGCAAGCCCGGCCTGAACCGCTGGGAACTGATCGGCCATGCCGTGCTCGCCGGCTTGATGACTGCGTTCGCATTGCTCCTGCCCTGGCTGGTAGCTCATGGAGCCAACTGGCCGCCCGCTCACGCGATGGTGGCAGCGGCACTCTCCGGCGCGGGCGCGGCGTTGCTCATTGTGGTGGTCGTCACCGGCTGGGGCGTGGCGCGCCTGCGGTTGGCCACGAGTTGCGTGCTGGTCGTTCTGATGTTCTTTCTGTACGGTGTAGGGCCTGTTTTCGGCATCCCCGCCATCGACAGAACGAAGAGCATGATCCGCCTGCTTGACCGGTCCTACTCGGCTCGGCCCCTTGCCGACCAGATCGCCAGCATTGCGCCACCCGGCACAACCGTGGCTGTCTTCGAGGTGCGCCGCGACGTCGAGTACGGCCTGGCGTTTTATCGCAACCATGAGGTGATCAACTACAAGGAAGACGGAGTTCCCGAGGAACAGCACATCCTGGTGGTGCGGGTCTCCGGCCGCGGTGGAGTGGATTTGCACACGCAGTCCGAGCTCGACGAGTATCTTGAGGGGCGGCCGTACGAGCCTCTTTTCAGCTGGCCTGAACAAGGCCTGGTGATCTACATGGTGGGAAGCCGATGACGGTAATTTGCAGTTGCGGCCCGGTCATGGCACAGTAACCGGAAGGAACGATGCGCATTTCGGCGTGCGCTGAGCGCGGCAGCCCAGTGCATGGCTGCTTACGTCCCGTTCCCTGCGACATCCAAAGAGAAGGAAAGATCATGGCATCCGGCGTCTCCATCGAAGTTCTTGACCTGCGGCACTTTGCCGCGCCGCTGCTGCGCGGCGTGCTGGAGGCCGAGGGCGAGATATGGAAACAGCGCCTGCACTGGGACTACCGCGCCTCGGCCAAGCTGCTGATGCAGTACCTCGACAGCCACATGCTGCCGGGCTACGTCGCCCTCGACGCGGGCCAGGTCACAGGCTACGTCTTTTGCGTGTACGAAGAAACCAAGGCCGTCATCGGCGATGTCTTCGCCATGACCGAGGTCGACTCGGGCGCCGTGTATGGTCCCGAGGCGGCCCGCGAGGTTGAGGACACTCTGCTCCGCCACCTCTTCGAGACGCTGCTCAACTCGCCCCAGCTCAACCGGATCGAGTCGCAGCTACTGCTTCATCCTTCAGGGACTCACGCCGAGGTCTTCCGCCGGCACGGATTCAGAGTCTTCCGGCGGCTCTTCATGGTCCGCTCGCTGGCCGGCACGCGGGCCGAGGTCCACGTCGACTTGCCTGCCGAACTGGAGCTGAGAGCCTGGCGCGACGACGACCTGGCGGGTGCCGGCCGAGTGATTGCCGAGGCCTACCATGGCCACACCGACAGCCGGATCAACGACCAGTACTGCTCCGTGCAGGGCTCGATGCGCTTCCTGCACAACATTGCCCGCTATTCCGGGTGCGGAGTCTTCGCCCCCCAGGTTTCGCATGTCGTTCTCGATCGTCAAACCCGCGAAATGGTGGCGGTAGTTCTCGGTTCGCGCGTCAGCCCGCAGAGCGGACACATCACGCAGCTTTGCGTCCATCCCCGCTATCGCCGGCGCGGTCTGGCGCGCACGCTGCTGTCGGTGGCTGCGGCCTGCTTTGTCCGCCTCGGCGCAGGCGAGATCTCGCTTACGGTTACTGAAGCCAACACCGACGCCGTCGAGCTTTACCGCCAGGACGGCTATGACGTGACGCACACGTTCGACGCGGCGGTGTGGGAGCGGGGCGGGACACATTGAGGGCGGATGGCTTCCGCTACCGCGCGATGAGCGCCATCACCCAGCTCAGCACAATCGCCGCACCGACAAACATCACGAAGCAGTAGGCGCCATAGCGAAGCATTCGCGCGGGCGTTTCGCGCTGCGTAATGCCGAAGACCACCGACGTGAACAGCGCGAAGAGCAGGACCGCCGCAAAGTGGGAGGGATGCACGGCTACGACTTCCTCCCCGTGCGAAGGTTATGCGCGTCGACCGCCGCGATGATGTTCAACAGGCCGGCGACGACGATGAACCGCGTACCCCAGTCGGCCGTGGTCACCTGCACCGGCGCAGAGCCAAGATCCATGGCGCGCCCAACGATGTACAGCAGCCCTGTTCCCATGTCGCCGGCGAGCCCGAGAAATTCGAGGATCTCGTGGGCGTTGGCGTAGATTTTGCCCTGCATGGCGAGGCCGAGAACAAACATGCCGAAGATCGAAGCCGTCAGCAGCGCGCCCCGGCCCCATTTCTTGAGAACGAAGTGACCGGCTCCAGGCACAAGCCATCCGGCGATCAGCGGCAGGTACACGAAGCCTTTTCCGGCGCCTGCGCTCTTGTCCTGTTGTGTGACCATCCTTTTTGACTATATCGCATTGCGCCGGCCCGCCAGCCTCCGGAACCGGCCCTGCCTGGCGAGCGGAATCGGGCTGCGCGCTGACGGACGAATCGATCCGATCGGAATACCCGTCGTACACCAGAATTGCTGGAGCCAAAGCCCGCGTGGGAAAAGGAGCCATTGCCGGCACGACTAACGTTGTGCCCTGTTACAAAGCTCCTGGTTCAAGCACTCGTCAGAGGTTGCCTGGCCTCCTGTGTGCTCCCAGATCGAGTATCTGCCCGACGATGCCTAATTGCCGGTAGGGATGATACCCGCGTTCTCGACCATGAGCACGACGGTGCGCCGCGGCGCGCGCGTGCGGTGCATGACTCCTCTGGGCACGACGATCCCCTGGCCGGGAGGCAGCTCTACCACGCGATCTTCGAGGTCGATCAGCAGCAAGCCTTCCATGACGTAAAAGAACTCATCGTCTTCGTCGTGTTTGTGCCAGTGGTACTGGCCCTCGAAGACGCCGAGCCGCACGACGGAGCCGTTCACCTGGCAGAGCGTCTGGTTGTACCACTTGAATTCGCACGCATTGGCGAGTGCCTGTGCGTCGATCGTTTCGAGCGGCCCGTGAAGGATGTTGAGGCGCGTCTCGTAAGGGAAGGCCGGGGGCAAGTCGGCGGGGAAGCCAGCGGTTGGCTCGGGCATGGTTGTCTCCTCAAGGCTGAGGGTAAATCGGCGGCGCGCTCCGAGCTACTTTGCCGGCCGATCGTGTTCGAAGCTGATCACGCGCGTTACCTTCCATGCGCCGTCTTTGAGTTGCCAGATATGTACGAACTTTGCATCGCCTGCGCCGTCCTCGGGATGGCCGGGGTGCGAAAACCGATGCACGCCGATTTCCACCGCGCCATAGCCCTTGAGGGGATAGACTTCGAGCGTGCCGGGGACCAGATCGCGGTGCACTTTGCCGCAGATGTTGTTCTTGATCGCGGTCAGGAAGACCTGCCTGCCCGTCGAAAGCCCGGTCTGGTCGTGATAGAACTCGAGGTCGTCTGAAACCATCGAACCGAGCTTTTCGAGATCGCAGCGGTTGTAGGCATCGAAAAGCGTCGCATCGAGGCCGGCGACCGTCTTGTAGAGGCTGTCGGAGGGTGGCTTGCTGTCTTCCGACTGGCCGCTCACCGGATTTGAGAGAAGTGCGAGAACTGCTGCGAGAAAAAGACAGGCGCCTGGGTTTCGGATCAAAGGAAGGTCTCCTGAGGCAAGTCGCGACCCTTTGAAATACGGGCGGCGCAGCAGAGCGGTTCCACCGGGGCCCGGGCAAACACAACCCTGCAGAGCGTTTTCATCGGTTTTTGTGACGAACGTCTGTCCAACCCGGAGAACGCGCCGTCGGCCGTCCGCCGCGAGCCGGATCAGCTCTCCACGTACTCCCAGAACGAGTCGGCGAGCTCGGCGCCGTGCTCATTCAGGATGCGCCGGGCGGTGCGCTCGACCTCCTCAATGAGCCCATGCAGATAGTCCCGCGAGCGCGAAACGGCCACCACGCCGATCGTGGCCGACTTCCACTGCACCGCCTCGTCCATCTCCGCAACCGAGATGTTGAAACCCTGCCGCAGCTGATCCTTGAGCGAGCGCACGACCTGCCTGCGGTCCTTGAGGGACAGGGCATGCGCAATCCGGACTTCGAGCGTCAGTTGAGCGACAGGCATGATCGGTGGCGGAAATCACCGCCATTCTAGCCCTGAGCCGGCATATCTGCGGTTTTTTTTCGATCCCCAGCCGGCGTGCCGCGGCTAATCCGCTACCTCGGCCAGTTGCACCGGGCTCGGCCTGGGCGTCAGCGCGCTCACCGCGGCCATGACCACGACAGCGGCGATCAGCGCCGGGAAGATTGCGTCGCGCTGGGCAATGATCGAGGGGAACAGGTCCCGGAATGGTTTGGCATCCCAGGCCAGCGTCACCACCGTTCCCGTAGCAATCGCCGCCACCGCGCCCCACGCCGTCACCCGCTTCGAGTAGAACGCCGCCAGCACCACCGGCGTGAGCGCGGCCGAGTAGATGGTGTAGGCCCACAGCATCTTCGCGAGGATGCTCTCGGCATACACCGCCTGGTAAAGCGCCCAGCAGCCGAGCAGCAACACCGTGAGCCGCGACACGATCAGCACGCGCTTGTGAGAGGCGTCCGGCGCGATGTAGCGCACAAACACGTCGTTGATCAGATTTGTCGCCGGTGAGAAAAGATAGTT